>Ga0308169_10000084_pt1 | contig 207538 bp, 184 predicted proteins | sample PhyBR1_2_FD_202139 | JGI IMG/M metagenome (GOLD analysis project Ga0308169, IMG submission 202139) | Phyllosphere microbial communities from UC Gill Tract Community Farm, Albany, California, United States - DLSLSB.R1 | ecosystem: Host-associated > Plants > Phyllosphere > Unclassified | place... | reverse complement strand
CATTGATGTTTTATATCTTGCTGCAAAAAAACTTGATAATTAGAATGCTGGCTCTGTAATTTAAAATTCGCTGGGTCACGCATGAAAAAAGTTTTAAAAACGCGATATATCCTCTTTTCACGCAACCCGGTATTGTGGCGTCAGGCAGTCGTCGCGGCAACTGCGCTGTGCATGACGGGATGCGCGACCGCGCCGGGTCAGAATGGTTTCGCGCAGACCTTCAATGACACGTTCAACAATCCGGATCCCTGTTCGAATAACGCCCGGAATACAGGTTTGCTGATCGGCGGCCTGGCAGGCACGCTGCTTGGCGCGAAACTTGGTGACAAGGATAAAGGCGCCATGCTTGCCGGTGCACTGCTGGGCGGAAGCATTGGCGGCATGATCGGTTCGGATATCGACGAGCGCCGCTGCGCGCTGGCCAAGGTCGCGCGCGAATACGACTTGCAGATGAGCTTTGCGGCGGTAACTGACGACGGCGCAGTGATGTCAGACGCGGCGATCCAGCGCAGCGCTAATCCAAACCAGGTAAAGAAGAATGCCATCGGCAATGTGATGTCACTGCAAGACGGTGGCACCGAAGGCGGGCATTTCAACAGCAATTCCGCAGAGCTGACAACGCGCGCCGAACGCTACTTCTCGGCGATTGCGGATGTTTACAACCTGAACCAGGCAGCGCAGGCAATTGCCGATCCTGCCCAGCGCCAGCGCGCGCTGCAGAGCAGTACGCAGCGCAAGCTGCTGCTGGTCGGGCATACCGACGACACCGGGACATCGAGCATCAATGCGCAGTTGTCGGAACGCCGTGCACGCGCAGTTGCCGAGTATCTCGAACGACGCGGCATTCCACGCGATCAGGTGTATTACCAAGGCGCTGGCGAAACCTATCCAGTGGCCGACAACAACACCGATGCCGGCCGCAGCCAGAACCGGCGTGTGGAGATTGTCGAGTTGGCCGATGACGCCAGCTTGAGCAAGTATCTCGAGGCGCGTCGTCCCAACTATCAGTTCTACCGTGCAGTGGAGCCGACGCCATTGCTCGCCGTTTCTGACGCGCCGTCAATGCCGCGCGCCAGTGCCGCGCCGGTGGCTGCGCCCCAGACCGACGGGCGGGAGCGGACCCCCTCGCGCACGGGCGACAAGACTGCCGGCAAAGCCCAGGCATCGAAGAGTCCGGTTCGTAACATCGGCAGCGTCAAGCCGGGCAATCCGCAGCCAGTAACGCCGGTTGTCGCCAGCGCTACCCGCGCGGCGCCGGCGAAGGCCCTGGCGCGCACGGGCGGCCCGGTCATCGATTTCGGTGGGGTTCCCCTGGAACCGGGCCGTGCCGGCAGCGTGGTTTCCAGCGTTGGCCGGGTGGAGCAGCAGCGCCCCCTGTTTGCCCTGATCAGCAGCGCGTACGCCGATGAAGTCCCGCCGTTGTCCGATTGTTCGCAGGACCGCCCGCGCAACTCGGGCGCGGTTCGCGCGCTCAAGGATGGTGCGACCTACAAGGTCAAGGAACACGTACCTGGGTTGTACGGCCGCACCTGGACTGCTCAGGTCAATGGGCATCAGGTCGTGATCAACAAGGTGGCGGTACTGGCCAATGAGGCGTCGCTGGCCCAGATTCCTGAACTGAAGATTTATGCCAATTACGATCCGGCTACGAATCGTGATGCCAAGCCGGCCGTGGCAATCCGGCCTGAAGTGAATACGTATCTCGGAGAAAAAGGTATTCTGTACCGGGTTTTCGCCAAAGGCAATGCCGGCATGCAGTGCATTGACGTCGTCTTCAATCGACACGGCGGCGCGGCTGCGAAGGACGGAAACATCGTGTATGCGCGCAGTAATCAGCTGTATATCTCTCCATTTAAACCTGTCATCGCGAACTAAGGCTCCCTATGCTTTCCGAATTTTTGAATACTTATCCGGTGCTGGTGTGGGCCGTGCTATACACCGCGGTCGCCGGCATTATCCTGTCGTTGCTGTGGGATAAACTGAAATGGTGGTGGCTCAATACCTGGTATGCGTTTCCGGTCATTGGCAAAATGACGCGTCTGTCGAAAGACCTGCACCAGTCAACCGACGGCAGCGGCTGGTTCAAGTCGGAGCGTACCCTGTGCCAGGATTACAAGGCGTTTATCCAGGTCCAGTCCGAATACGATTTCAACCAGCGCATGAGCTATCTGCAAAAAGCAGGCGATAACGGCCGTTCCACCACGCCACTGGCGATCTGGATCCTGGTGATCGGTTTCGTGTTCATCGAAGCGCAAGGTTTCAGTTATGTGCTGGCCGGTTATACCGTTCCCGGCGCCAGCGAGACGACCCAGCAATATGCCTCGATCGGCATCGCCTTCATCGTCTCGGCGCTGTGCGTGCTGCTGACCCACTACGCCGGGCATGAGCTGTATCGCTCGCTGAAGATCAAGCGCGCGCGCAAGGACTGGATCGAAGACGGCCGCACCAACAAATTGCGCTCGCGCTCGATGCCGCTGGCTACTGCCCAGCATCTGGACGACGACCAGCCCGAATACACCCAGGTCTGCAACCGCGTCGGCCTGGACAGTAGTTTCGTGGTGTGCTGGGCTACTCTGGCCTTTGTTCTGATTATCGCCATCGGCGCCACGTACGTTCGGGTGCAGAGCGCCAACAAGTTGATGGACGATGCCGTGCGCATGCAAAAGAGCGAACTGGTTGAGCAGCGCAGTAGCACTGGCGCTGGCCTCGACCTGGGGCAGCAAGTCGCGCTTCCTGCCGCGGACATGCAATCGAATCTGGAAGCAGATGGCAAGGCCGTGGAAGAGGCCGCGCAATACGACCTGCATGGCTATTGGGTGACCTTCGCCATGCTGGCGGTGCTGTTCGTGTTCCTGCAGGGACTCGGCGTGCTGTTCGGCTACCGCTGGGGCTTTGCCGGCCAAAACAGCAAGGACGCCTACAAGGCGCTCGGCCGCGGAAAGTTCCTGACGTATGGCGACGTGCGCACTGCATCGCAGCAATTTATCGACAAGGCGCAAAACCAGCTGGAGAACCTGCAGCAACGCATGATCCAGCGCCACGCGGAAGAAGGGACCGGCGTAGCTGTGCATCCTGACAAGAGTTTCCTGGATTTTTTAGATGGTTCGGATCAGCAAGAGACAAAGTACCGCACCAAGAAGCGCCAGGAACACCATCAGGAGCAGGAGCGGGCCCAGGAAGACGTCGCCCGTGCGCAGCAGATCGGAAAGAGCGGCGCCGCAGCATCCGGCCCAAGTGCCGACGCGCGCACGCAGACGCTGGCGCGTACAGTGGAACTCGAAACGGCGATGCGCGAACTCGATCGCCTGGCGCAGGATGCCGAGGGACGTAACACCTATCTGGCTTCGCTGCCGGAACACGTGCTGGGTCAGGTCACGAGCGTGCTCAAGGAGCGTCGCGATGCCCGGGAAAGCAGCAAGAAGCAGCGTCTGGCCGAGATCGAGGACCTGCTGTGAAGAGTCAGTTCATGATGATGCTGGCAGTCGTGCTGAGCGCGCCGGCGCTGGCCGCCACCGACAATGCTGTAGCGAGTTGCTATGACGCCAGGCTGGGCGTCAAGCCGGCCACCGTCGGCACCGAGCTGTTCGTTTTGATTGACCAGACCACGGTGTTCGATCCGGTGCTGCAGCAGCAGGTAGCCAACAGCGTGCGGCCCTTCATGCGGGCAGATCACGCGTTTTCGGTCGTGACATTTTCGGCGTTTTCGCAGGGACGCTATACCCAGGTGCTGGCCGCCGGCACCATCGAGCCGGCGATCGGGCAAGCCGCGCGCGACGATATTTCGAAGCCGTTGCTGTCCAAGTTCGACGCCTGCGCCAAACGCCAGCCGCAGGTGGCGATGCAGGCGATCGGCTCGGCGCTGCGCGGCGCTTTTGCCAACGCCAGCGCCGACCTCGCCAAGTCGGATGTCATGGCCTCGATCAAATCGATTTCGGCGCGCGTCAAGAGCTCGCCCGCGCGCCGCAAAGTGGTGCTGATCGCTTCGGACATGCTGGAAAATTCATCGGTGACGACGTTTTATGGCAGCAAAGGGCAATCGGTGCGTCAGATTGACCCGGGCAAGGAATTGAAGCTGGTGGCCGACAACGACCTGTTCGGCGACTTCGGCGACGCCCAGGTCTATGTGGTCGGCGCCGGCTTGCTGGCGCCGGACGCCGGCAAGAAGTCGACGTACCGCGATCCGAAGACCATGCGCGCACTGAATGCATTCTGGAATGCTTATTTCCAGAAATCGCAGGCTACCGTCGTGGAAATCGGGCAGCCTGCCTTGCTCAACGACGTGCGCTGAGCGGCCGAACAGATCCGGACAAGCAGTATCACGCAGCGCCTGCGCAGCTTGAATTACGGATCGGGCCAATAATAAAAAAAGCTCCCAACGCTGCATGGCGTGGGAGCTTTTTTAGTGGTGCCAAGAGGTTGTCAGCGTAAGCCGAGCAGCGCCTGCACCCGATCCCTGCTGACGCCAACCAGCGCCGACGTGATCGCCAGCAGCGACTCGTAGTCGTGGCTGGCGGCGGTGGTCGAGAAATCCTGGGCAATCTGTTCCAGTTCGACGCTCGGGATCTCGGGCTGCGCGGTGCGCGCCATGGCGGCGCTGAGCGCCATCGAGGCCGCATCCTGCGAGCGGCGCACCCGGGCCAGCGCCTGCACCACTTCGCGCAGGCTCTGGCGCAGGGCGTCGGCATTGCCCAGTTCCCATTCTTGCGGCGCCAGCGAGGGCGCGACTTGCACCGTGTCGACCCGGCCGCGGCCGGTGACGGCAATGGCGTCCTTGACGCCAACCCAGCTTGACTCGGGCGTGCTGAATACCAGCTGGCGGTTCTGGTCCAGCCCGACGCGCACCTTGACCGGCGCCAGCGCACGGTTCAAACGGCCGGCGACTTCTTCGGCAGTCAATCCAGGTTCGATCGTGGCCGACAGTTGCGGCCCGCCGATGGCGCCGACCGAAAAGCCGAGCGTTTGCGGCGCCGTTGCCTGCAGCGAGGCCAGGTCGAGGCCGGCGATGCGGAAGCGCTGCTCGGCCGGCTGGCCGCCGTTGAAGTCGAGCTGGGCGTCGATGCCGTCGCCGCCCTGGACGCGGCGCGCCTCGAGCGTGCTGGCCAGCTGGCGGCTGCGCGCCTCGAGTTGACGCGCGGCGCCGCCGCGGCCCGACAGTTTCGAGCTGAGGTCGGCTTTGAGCGCTTCGAGCTGGCTCGAGACCCGCTCGAGGTAGTCGAGCGCCTGCTGGGCGCGTGCGACTTCGCTTTGCAGGTTCTGGTTGCGGTCGACGCCGCGTTTGACGAGGGTCGATGCCGGCGCACTGCGGGCGGCCGGCCGGCTGTCGGTGTCGGGGTCGGTCTGAGGCGGGCGGGGCGCGACGGTGCGTCCGGTGGCGGACGCACTGCGCGCGCCGCTGTTCGGGTTGACGACGACGGCGCCGGCGGCCGCCGGCGTGGTGGCGGCCAGGGCCGGGGTGAGGGAGGCGGTACGAAGGGCGGTGTCCATCTTGGTCAGATCGCCGAGAACAGGGACAGGTTGCCGATCTTGGCGTAGGCCTTGTAGGTCGCTTGCAGCGCGGTCGAGTAGCCGTTGAGCTCAGTGGCGGCGACGCCGATGTCGAGCTGGCCGATGTCGGTGATCGCCATCTTGTTCGACAGGCTGATGTTGCCGTGGTTGGCGTCGAGCGAACGAATGATGTTCTGGCTGCCGCCCAGGTTGGCGATCTTGCCCGAGATCAGGCTCTGGGCGCTGTCGAAGCCGCCCAGAGCGTTGCTCAGCACCGCGCGCACTGCCGGATCGTTGGCGGTGGCGCCCGGGGTCTGCAGCGCCGTGATGCTGCGCTCCAGGTGATTGAGCAGGTCGTGCAGACCAGCCAGGTTTTCGTTGGCAGGCTGGGTGATGCCGTTGCCGACCACCACGTCCTGGCTGTTGCTGTTGCCGACGTAGGTGTAGCGCGATCCGAGTGGCATGGTCGCGTCGTAGGCCAGCGGCGCGGTCTTGGTGGCGGTGCCCGAGAACAGGTAGTTGCCTTCCTGGTCGATCGTGTTGGCGGCAAAAAACAGGCTTTCGCGCAGGGTCTGCAGCGGCGCGACCATCGCCTTCAGGTCGTCCGGCGCGTTGCCGCCGTCGGCGGCCCACACCATCAGGTCGCGCCCGCTGATCATCTCGTCCACCATATTGCTCAGGTAGCCTTCCGACTTGGTCAGGCGCAGCTGCAGCGAGCCGATGTTGTCGCGGTACTGCTGCACCGTGGCTTCTTCGCGCGCCAGGCGCGCCAGGCGCACGCTGTCGACCGGATCGTCCGACGGCAGCAGGATGCGCTTGTTGGTGGCCATCTGCTGGGTGATGGTCGAGAGACGCTCCTGGTTGATCTGGAGCGACTGGTTCATGGTCGACTGGTATTGGGAAGTTGCAATGCGCATGGCGGTCTCCTTTAGCCCATCATCGCCAGGGTGGAATCGAACAGCGCGTTGGCGACCGAGATCACGCGCATATTGGCCTGGTACATGCGCTGGAATTCGACCAGCTTGACCGCTTCTTCGTCTTCGTTGACCCCGCTGGTCGAAGCCCAGTCGTCGAGCGACTGGCTGCGCACGGTTTCGGTGGTCTTCAGTGCCGCTTTGTTGAGTTTGCTGTCAACGGCAAGTTTACCCAGCAGCTGGGTGTCGGCGTCGCCCAGCAGCACGGTGCCGATGCCGGGCAGGGTCACCGGCTGGCTCTTGATCGCCACCAGCTTTTGCAGGTTGCCGGTGTCGCCCGGATTGCCGTCGCCCGAGAACGCCAGCTGTTCGGCCTTGAAGCCGCTGACGACCTTCAGCATGTCCGAGCCGCTGCCGGGGGTGTAGACGAACAGCGGCGTGCCGTTGACGCCGGGCGCGGTGTAGCCCTGCGCCAGCTGGTCGTTGACGCGGGTCGCGATTTCCTGGGCCAGGGTGGCGATGTCCTGCTGCAGCGGCAGCAGGGTGTTGGTTTCGTACTGGGCCAGGCCGCCCAGCTGGCCGCCCATGCGGTTGGCGTCGAGCACGAACGTGGTGCCGGCGATCGACAGGCTGAATTCCTGCGGCGAGTCGGCGGTGGCGGCGGCCTTCAGGGTGCCGTGCACGCTGCCCAGCACCAGCGCCTGGCCGGTTTTGAGCGACACGTCGCGGCTGCCGTCCGGGTTGTCGGATACTTCGAGCGCCATCTTGCTGGCCAGTTCGTCGATCGCCTGGTCGCGCGTGTCGATCAGGCTCGACGGCGACACGCCGCTGGCGCGGGTCTCGATGATCTGCTGGTTCAGGCGCGCGATGGTGCTGATCTGGGCGTTGGCCGAGTCGACCAGCGCGCTGCGCTGCTGGCGCACCGAGGCCAGCTGGGCGTTGTAGACATTGTTAAGGCCATTGAAGCGCTCGGACAGCAAGCCGGCGGCGGTCAGCACTTGGCCGCGCAGCGGGGTCGAACCCTGGTCGCCGGCCACCGCGTTGAGCGCCTTGAAGAAGTCGTCGATGCCGGCCGACAGGCTGGCCGAAGAGTCGCCCATCACGCTCTCGAGCTGGGTCAGGTAAGGCTGCGACTGCGAGAACGCACCCTGTTCCGAGGCGGCGCGCCACATGGCCTGGCTCTTGTAGTTGTCCGAGAAGCGCAGTAGCGAACTGACCTGCACGCCGCTGCCGGCCGACTTGCCGCTGGCATCCGGGCCGACCGCCGTCAGCAGCGCCGACTGGCGGGTATAACCTTTGGTCTGCAGGTTGGCGACGTTCTGGCTGCTGGCCGACAGGGCAATCTGGGCGGCGAGGGCGCCCGACAGGGCGTTATTGATGATCGTCATGGGGCGAGTTCGTTCTCGGAGACAGGGTTAACCTGATAAGGCGACCGAATCTTGCTGTTCGTTAAGCTCGGTGCGTAAAGACCTGCGCATGCGGGCATGCGCAGGCGCTGCGCTCAGGTCTTGGTGGGCTTGGCGGCGCCGGCCGATTTGGCGTCCGGCGCCAGTTGACGCAGGATGGCGTCGGCGATGCCGAAGGCGCGCTGTCCGGCCATGTTGCCGGCCAGGATGTCGTCGGCCATGTCCTGCATGTCCTGGTTGACGCGGTTGTTGAACACGCTGTCTTCGTCGGCCATGGCGCGCGTCGAGGCGCGCATGGTGCGCAACATGTGCGACACGAAGAAGCGTTCGAATTCGACCGAAGCTTTGGTTGCCTTGGCAACGTAGGCAGGATCGCTCGACGGCGTGTCGGCGCCTGGCGCCACCGGGGCCTCGGCGTCGAGGGCTTTGGGCTGGTTGCGGAAGTCGTCGATGCGCATCAGATCACCACCAGTTCGCCTTCGATCGCACCGGCCTGGTCGAGCGCCTGCAGGATCGCCATGATGTCGTCCGGCGACGCGCCCAGGCTGTTGACGGTGTCGATGATGGTTTGCAGGCGTGCGCCCGGCGGCCAGCGGAACATCTGGCCCGAACCCTGGTCGACCGTCAGTTTCGATTCCGGCGTCACCGCGGTGCGGCCATTCGAGAGCGGGCCCGGCTGGCTGACGCGCGAGCTTTCCGAAATGATGACCTTGAGCGAGCCGTGGGTGACGGCGGCGGCTTTTACGCGCAGGCCGTCGGCGATGACGACGGTGCCGGTGCGCGAGTTGAACACGACTTTCGGCACGTCGACGCCGGACTCGACGTTCAAGCCGTTCAGGCGCGCGACAAAGGCGACGCGCTCGGTCGGGTTGCTTGGTGCCACGACTTCGACGCTGGTGCCGTCCTGGGTGGTGGCGATCGGGCCGAAGCGCTTGTTGATCGCTTCGACCACGTTGGTGGCGGTCTCGAAATGCGGCTGGCGCAGGCGCAGCATGACTTGCGGGCGGGTGGCGAAGTCGGTGGCGATCTCGCGCTCGATCTGGGCGCCGTTCGGCACGCGGCCGGCGGTCGGGGTATTCACCGTCACCGAAGAGCCGCTTTTGCCTGTCGCATTCAGCCCGCCGACCACCACATTGCCCTGGGCCAGGGCGTAGATTTCATTGTCAGCCGCGCGCAGTTGCGTCAGCAGCAGGGTGCCGCCGCGCAGGCTCTTGGCGTCGCCCAGCGACGATACGGTAACGTCGATGCTCTGGCCGCGCCGGTAGCCGGGCGGGAAGACCGCCGAGACCATGACGGCGGCCACGTTCTTGTTCTTGGCGTCTTCGCCTTCGGGCAGGCGCACGCCGAACTGCTTGAGCATGTTGATCACCGACTGGCTGGCGAACTTGACCTGGGTCGAGTCGCCGCTGCCGTTCAGGCCGACCACCAGGCCATAGCCGACCAGCGGGTTTTCGCGCACGCCTTCGACGCTGACCAGGTTGCGCAGTGCTTGTGCCGCCTGCGCGGGCAGGGCGCCGGCGGCCAATACAGTGGCCACAGCAGCAGCGAGCAGCAAGGGAAGAAGGCGGGTGGAATTCATGGCAATCCTTAGAACGGCATCAGGGGGCTGTTGAAGAAGCGTGTCAGCCAGCCCGGGGTATTGGCTTCGGCCAGTGCGCCGCGCGCCGAATAGGCGATGCGGGCATTGGCCACGCGCAGCGACGAGATGCGGTTGTCGGCGTCGATGTCGGCGGCGCGCACGAAGCCTTTCAGGCGCACGAATTCTTCGCCCTGGTTCAGCATCAGATTCTTTTCGCCGGCCACACGCAACAGGCCATTTGGTAGTACCTCTTGCACGATCACGGTCAGCGCGCCCGACAAGGCGTTCTGCTGGGTGCTGGTGGCGTCGCCCTGGAAATCGCGGTCGGCCGAGATGTCGATCGCCGCCTTGTCGTACACCTTGCCAAGGGCGGCCAGCGGCGAGATGCCGATCGATGAGCCCTTGGAAATACTGGTGCCGGCGCGCTTGCTCGCTTGCGTGGTCTCTTGCAGGATCACGGTGACGGCGTCGCCGACGCGGTAGGCCCGGCTGTCCGACGTCAACGACACGGTGTCGGCCGTGAACACGCCGCCCGAGACGCCGCCGCGCACGGTGCGCTGCAGCGGGACGCTGTCATCGTCGTCGTTCGATGCGACCGGCGCGTGCGCGGCGCAGCCGCTCAGCGCAAGCAGGCACAACGCGGCGGCAAGGGCTTTCATCAGCGCGCCGCCTGGGCCAGGTACTGCAGCATATTGTCGGCTGCCGACAGCACCTTGGTGTTCATTTCGTAGGTGCGCTGGGCCGCGATCATGTCGACCATCTCTTCGACCACCTGCACGTTCGAGCCTTCCAGCGCGCCTTGCTTGAGTTTGCCGAAGGCGGCGTCGCCCGGACGGCCTTCGTTCGGCTGGCCGCTGGCGGCGGTTTCGCTGAACAGGTTGTCGCCCAGCGCCAACAGGCCGGCCGGGTTGATGAAGGCGGTCAGGTTCAACTGGCCGACTTCCTGTGGCGCGGGCTGGCCGGCAATCGTCACCGAGACCATGCCGTTTTCGCCGATGGTAACGGCGCTGGCATTTTGCGGAATCGTGATCTGCGGCACCAGCGGCAAGCCCTGGGCATTGGTCAGGGTGCCGTTGGCGTCGACCTGCAACTGGCCGGCGCGGGTGAACGCCGGGTCGCCGTTGGGACGGCGCACCTGCAGGAAACCGGCGCCCGAGATGGCCACGTCGAGCGGCTGGCTGGTGGTTTGCAGGCTGCCGTTGGTGAAGGCTTTCTGGGTGCCGACCACGCGCACGCCGTTGCCGAGCTGGACGCCGTTGCTGACGGTGTTGTCGGCGTTCTGCGCGCCCGGCTGGGCGTCGACCTGGTAGAACAGGTCTTCGAACACGACGCGGTCGCGCTTGAAGCCGACGGTGTTGACGTTGGCCAGGTTGTTGGCGATCGCCTGCAGCTTGGCGTCTTGCGCCTGCACGCCGGTCTTGCTGATCCACATTGCTGGATTCATGGTTACTCCGTATTGGTTGAGGGCGAGCGCCGGGCGCTCTTAGGCGCCGAGCAGGCGGTTGCCGCTTTCGTTCATGCTGTCGCTGGCCTTGAACATCTTCATCTGCATCTCGAAGCTGCGGTTCAGGCTCATTACGGCGACCATTTCTTCGACCGCCGACACATTGCTGCCTTCCAGCGCGCGGCTGCGCACCGTGACGTTCTGGTCGGCCGCGAGCGCGTCGCCGTTGCGCGACACGATCAGGCCGGCTTCGTTCTTGGTCAGTTCGGCGCCGTCGGCACTCACCAGGCGCAGCCGGTCGATCACCTGGGTCAAGGTCGCGCCTTCGGGCAGCACCGAGATGGTGCCGTCGGGGGCGATGTCGACCGCGGTGTTCGGCGGCAGCACGATCGGGCCGCCTTCGCCCAGCAGTGGACGGCCGTTGACGCTCAGGGCGCCTTGCGCATCGATGTCGATCGCGCCGGAGCGGGTATAGGCTTCGGCGCCGCCGTATTCGACCGCCAGGTAACCGTTGCCGCCGATGGCCACGTCGAGCGCGCGGCCGGTCTCGCGCACGCTGCCGGCGCGGGTCGAGATGGTGTCGGCTTCGGTGCGCGCCATGTGCACGTCGTCGTAGCCATAACCTGCCATGGCCTGCGCCGATGCCAGCTCGATATTCGCGCGGAAACCCGGCGTGTCGGCGTTGGCCAGGTTGTTGGCGCGCACCTGCTGCGCGCGCAGGGTGCGTTCGGCGCCGCTGACGGCGGTGAAGATCAGCTTGTCCATGTCGAGTTTCCGATTACAGCGCTTGCATCAGCGACTGCATCATCTGGTTCTCGGCGGTGATCACCTTCGAGTTGGCCTGGTAGTTGCGCTGCGAGGTCATCAGGCCGACCAGTTCCGAGGTGATGTCCACGTTCGAGCCTTCCAGCGTGCCTTTCGACAGCTTGCCGCCCAGGCCGACGCCCGGGGTGGTGTACAGCGGCGCACCCGAATTGCTGTTGGCGATCCAGGCGGTGTCGCTGACCGACACCAGGCTGCCTTCGTCGGGGAAGGTGGCGATCGCCACGGTGCCGACGACCTGCTGCTGCTCGTTGCTGTACTTGGCCACGATCGAACCGTCTTCGGCCAGCTCGACGCCGACGAAGGTGCCCGAGGCGTAGCCGTTGCTGCGGTTGGTGGTGGTGGTGGCTTCGCCGGCGAACTTGGTGGTGCCGGTGTAGTCGAAGTTGAGCGTTACTGCGGCGGCGCCCGGCGGGGTAAAGCTGATGTTCGGGCCGGTCGCCGCGGTGCCGGTCAGCTGGCCGTTGCCATCGAAGGTCAGCGCGTGCGAGGTGGTGGCGGCAGCGCCGTCGACGCTGTAGTAGACGCTGACGTTGTTAGGGCTGGTGCGCACGAAGTACTGCGAGACGGTGTGCTGGCTGCCGAGCGAATCGTAGGCCACCGACTGCTTGACCATGTTGTAGCTGGCCTGGTTGTCCTTGTTGAACGGCGTGACGGTCGGGTTGGCCCAGTCGTTCGACAGGTTGCCGGCATAGGTGACGCGGTTGCTGGCCACGGCCGGGATCTGGCCAGTCGGAATCTGGATGTCGCCCATCATGCCCAGCACGCCGCCGACGGTCGGGCCGTAGCCTTGCACGTTCTTGCCGGTGGCGTCGACCAGGTAGCCGTCGGCGTTGGTCGAGAAGATGCCGACGCGCGAGTACGAGATCACGCCCTGGGCGTCGCGGCTGGTGAAGAAGCCGCGGCCCTGGATCGCCGCGTCCATGCTGCGCCCGGTCGTGGTCAGGCTGCCGTTCTGGCCGATGTTCTGGGTCAGCGACGCCACTTCGACGCCGTTGGCCTGGGTGCCGGCATACACCGACGCGAAGTTGGCGCGGCTGCTCTTGAAACCGTAGGTGCCGGCGTTGGCGATGTTGTTCGACAGCGCGTTGAGTTGCTCGTTGATGGCCTGGATGCCCGACAGGGCGATATTGAAGCTCATGGGGGAATCCTTTGATTATTGCGTGGACAGGGCCGCCAGCGCGGCGGGAGTGCTCTTGCCTTTGAATCCGGTCACCAGGCCCGGCTCGACTTCGCCGACGCCTGCTACCTGCATCACGATCGCGCCGGATGCCGCCAGGCGCACGCTGTCGAGGCGGCCATCGATCTCGATGCCCGGCTTGGTGCCGTCCGAGGCTTCGGCGGCGATGCTGTATTTGCCGGCCGGCAGGCCCAGCGCGTTTGGATCGAGCGTGAAGGCCTGGGCGCCGGCGCCGTGCGGCGGCAGTTCGATGCGGGTCTGCTTGCCGGCGACGTCGGTCAGGACCAGGTGGGTCAGGCTGCTGGCGCCGCCCAGCTGCACGCTGCCGGACAGTTTGGCGCCGTCCAATTGCACGCGGCTGGTCGAGACCGACACTTCGGAGCCGACCTGGGCGCCCATCGCCAGCACTTGCAGGCTTTGCAGCACGCCGGCGCTGGCAGCGGTGGTCGCGGTCAGGTTTTGCAGCGCTTCGGTCTGCGACAGCTGCGACAGCTGGTTGACGAACTCGCTCGGGTCGGACGGCGCCAGCGGATCCTGGTTGCGGATCTGCGCCACCAGCAGCTTGGTGAACATGTCCTTGTTTTCGCTGACCGGGGCCGAGCTGGCGGCGACTTGATTGGTGGTCGCGCTCGATGCGTTGCCGTTGAGGCCGTATGCGTTGGTGGCGGTGACCATGATCAGCCTTCTCCCAGTTTCAGCAGCGACGCCTGCATCGACTTGATGCGGCCCATGACTTCGACGTTGGTTTCAAAGGCGCGCGAGGCAGCCATCATGTCCGCCATCTCGGCCACTTCGTTGACGTTGGTGTAGAACACCATGCCGTCGGCGTCGGCCAGTGGATTGTCGGGCTCGTGCGCGCGGCGCAGCGGCTCGCTCGACTGCACCACGTCCAGCACCTGGACCTGGGCCACGCCTTGCTCGCCGAGCAGGGCGGCAAACACCGGTTTGCGCGCGCGGTAGCCTTCGGCTTCGCTGGTGGCCACGGCATTGGCGTTGGCCAGGTTGCTGGCGATCGTGTTCATGCGCACGGTCTGGGCGGCCATGGCCGAACCGGCGATCTGGGAAATGTCTTTAAAACCCATTCTTAATCCTTATTGGCCAGTGATGGCTTTGTTCAGACCGCGCAGCTTCATGTTGATGAAGGTCAGGCTGGTCTGGAAATCGGACGCATTCTGCGAAAACGCGGCTTGCTCTACGCCGATCTCGACGGTGTTGCCATCGACGCTGGGCTGGTAAGGCACACGGAACAGGGGGCCGTCTTCCGACAGGGTCGGCAAACCGTCTTCGGCGTCCAGACGTTCTTGCAGCACTGAAGCGAAGTCGATGTCGCGTGCGGTATAGCCGGGCGTGCTCTCGTTGGCGATGTTGGCGGCCAGCACGCGGGTGCGCTCGGCGCGCAGGTGCAGCGCGTCGGCATGCACGCCAAGGGCTTCTTTGAAATTAATCGACATGGACGTTTCTCCGTGAACTGCAGTGTGAACGGGTAGAATGGGTTTTTTCGCCCCACCCGCATTGTCCGATGATTGCTTTCCATAAGGCAACAATAAGTATTGTAACCTGTCTGTTCTGCGCGACAGCATGGTCGGCGCAAACTCTTTCCGCAAAGATAGAGTCGCAAATTGAAGTGGCCGCGCGCGACGAGCTCGGGCGCCAGGCAGCAGGTAGCGGACTGGGCGAACCGCAATTCGAGCTGGCCGTTGTCAGCGCGCGTCCGGCCCCGGCCTGCACTGCGCCGGTCACGATCGAAGCGCTCGACACCAGGCAGCCAGCGCGCATGCGCTTCGCGGCGCGCTGCCCGGACGGGCGCGGTTGGCGCCACGATTTCACGGTGCGTGCACGCGTGTCCGCGTTGGTCGCCGTGACTGCGGCGCCGGTGGCGAGCAACCAGGCGATCAATGACGCCGACGTCACGCTCGAGCGGCGCGATGTGACCAATATTCCCGACCCGGTCGGCGTGCTCGATGCAGTAGTCGGCCAGAGCAGCCGGCGCAGCCTGCGCGCCGGCGAGATCGTGCGCGCCAGCGCCCTGGCGGCGCCGATCGCGGTGAAACGCGGCGACCAGGTCGTGATGCAGGCGCACCAGGACGGTATCGAGGTCAGCATGGCGGGCGAGGCATTGGATGCCGGTGCGCGCGGCGCCGTGGTGCGCGTGAAAAACAGCGCCAGCGGCCAGATCGTGCGCATGCGCGTGCTCGGCGCCGGCGCAGTGCAGCCGGTCGATTTGCCACTCGGCGAATGAAGCATTAGTCCGAGCCGCCCTGCACGGTGGCGGCTACCTTGGCCAGCTTGGCCGCATAACCCGGATCGGTGGCATAGCCGCCGCGCGCCAGGCCCTGGGCAAACGCCTGGGCATCGCTGCCCGTGTTCAGGGCGCCTCGGTAGCGCGGGTTTTCCAGCAGCATGCGCGCGTAGTCGTCGAACGCCGAGGCCGGGTTCGGATAGGCGCGGAAGCGTTCACGCGTCTTGAGCGCAGCGCCGTTGACGTATTCGGTGGTGGAAGAGTCGCTGGTGGCGCCGTTCCAACCGGCGCCGGCCTTGATTCCGAACAGGTTGTGACTGCTGGCGCCGTCGCTGCCGCGCAACGGGCGCTGGCCCCAGCCCGATTCCAGCGCGGCATGGGCCGACACCAGTTCAGGCGCCACGCCAAGGCGGGCGGCGGCCTGGCGCGCCCACGGCGCGATGCTGTCCAGGAACGCCTGCTGTTCGGGCGAATTGCTTGCGGCGCCGCCGGAGGAAACGGCGTCCGGGCCATCGGTTTCGGCATTGAGCAAACCGCTGGCGCGGGCGCGCAGCAGGGCGCCTTCGGCACTCAGGGCGCTGCCGCTCGTGCTGCCACTGCCGCTATCGCCGTGTTCGATGAACTGCGCCACTTCGCCCTGCAACTGGCTGAACATGCCGCCGAAGCCTTCGCCGCCGCCGATCGCGGCAGTGGGGCGGGTGGCAGTCGCAGCTGTCGTTGGCGTGGTCGACGCAATCGTCAGATCAGCGTGGCGCATAGATCTGCTCCTCGCCATGCAACACGCGCTGCATGACCGAATGCTGTTCCGCCAGCAGGCTGCCGTTGCGCAGGGTGGCGTTCTTGCACTCGCGCACAATGCGCTCGAGTTCGCTCCAGGCCGACTGCAGCGCGGCGCGCGGCGTCGGCTGCAAGCTGGACAAATAATCGGCCATCGTGCCTTGCGGGCCGAGCAGGGCGCGCACCAGCGACACGCGCTGCTTGCGGCGCGCTTCCATGCCATCGAGCAGCGGCTCGAGCTGTTCGGCCAGCAGCGACAGTTCGGCGCTGCGGTGGCGCACGGCGGCCTCGAACTGTTGTTCCAGCAGCGCGTGCACGGCGCCGGCTTCGCGCAGGTCGAGTTGCACGCCGTTGGCGAGCAGGGCGTTGGCCTGCTGGCGGGTCAGGTTTGCCATGTTCAGCGTCCTCCGTGGAATTTCTGGATCAGGCCGGCCAGGCGGGCCGGGTCGAACGGCAGCTCGCCGCGCGACAGCAGGTCGCGCAACTCGGCCACGCGCGCGGCGTCGAAGTCGGGCATCGCGCGCAAGGCTTCGGCGGCCGGTTTCAAGACTTCGGATTGCAGCGCGGCCGGCGCGCCGGAATTGGAGCTAACTGCGGCGCCAGGTGCGGCGTTGGCGGCGGCGCCGTCGGCAGCTGCGGCGGCGTCGACACGCGTGGCGCCGACATTGACGGCGGAAGCTGGGGAGCCGGTAATCTTCATGCGGTTACCTCGGGATTTCGATTGGATCGTCATGGGGTGCCCGGCAGTTGGCCACGCAACGTCTCGAGCGCCGCCGCATCGGGCATAACGACCGTTGCGCCGTTGCCGATGGCAGTGCCCGGGGTGCCGGGCGCGCCGAACATGGCCGACACCGCGCGCGATTGGGCGGTCGTCAGGATCAACAGTTCGATGCGGCGGTTGCGGCCGTCGAGCGGGGTTTCCGGATGCAGCGGGCCGCGGTCGGCCATGCCGACCACCTGCAGCACGCTGCTGCTTTGCATGCCGCCGCCGAGCAGTCGGGCGCGCGCGGCCAGGGCGCGGTCGGTCGACAGCGCCCAGTTCGAGTAGCCGCCCTTGTCCTTGCCGGCGTAGCGGCTGGCGTCGGTGTGACCGACGATCAGCATCTGGTTGCGCATCTGCGCGAACAGCGGGCCCATCTTTTGCAGCAGGTTGGCGAAGCGGTCGGTCGGCAGCGCGCTGCCGCGCATGAACATGCCTTGCTTGTCGGTGTCGTGCAACATCACGCGCAGGCCGTAGGGGGTGACGACGGTGGCCAAGTTCGATTCGAGGCCGGCGCTGGTCGACAGTTCGGTCAGCGCGCGCGACAAGGCCGACAGGTCGGCCGGGGTTTCATACGAGACCTTCGGTGCGCTGGCGTTGCCGGCATTGCTGCCGCTGCCGCTGCCGCCATTGCCGCTGTGCGGCATGGCGAAGCGTTCGATCATGCTGCCGCTCTGCTCGGTGGCGACGGCGGGCTTCTGGCCCTGGCCTTCGAGCATGCCGCTGTTGTTGGCGTCGCGCACGATCTGCTCCAGGTTCTGCTGCTCGCGTGTGGCGATCAGCCACAGCACCAGGAACAGCGCCATCAGCGCCAGGCAGAAGTCGGCGAAGGCCACCTTCCAGGCGCCGCCGTGCTCGTCGTGCTGGTGCTTGCCGCCGCCGCGCTTGACGATGGTCGATTCGTGCTTTTCGTTGGCCTTCGACACGGCTTAGCCCGCCATGCGGTCGCCGTTGCGGCGCCGCTTGTTCTGAGATTCGTCTTCACCACCCATGGCGTTGATCCATTGTTCCAGCTGCGAGAAGCTGGGCTTGGTGTTGAGCTGGATCAAGCGGCGCCCGGCGTCGATCGCCAGCAGCGCAGGTTTGCCGGCCACGTGGGTGCACAGCACCACCTTGACGGTTTCCATGGTCGAGGCTTCCGAATTCACGTTCTGCTTCATCATGTTGGCCAGCGGCTCGAGCAAGCCGTAGCAGAAGAAGATGCCGATGAAGGTGCCGACCATCGCCGCGCCGATCTTTTCGGCGATCTCGCCCGAACCCGCGCCGCCCGAGACCGAGTACATGGCCATCACGATGCCCAGCACCGCGGCCAGGATGCCGAAGCCCGGCATCGCTTCGGCGATCTTTTGCAGCGACTTGGCCGGCTGGGTCAATTCTTCGTGGATGGCTTCCAGTTCCTGCTCGAGCACGCCTTCCAGTTCGTGCGCATTGATCTTGCCCATTGCCATCAGGCGGAAGTTGTCGACGATGAAGGCCAGCAGCTTCGGTTCTTCCAGGATGCGCGGATAGCGCTGGAACAGCGGGCTCTCGCTCGGCGCTTCGACGTGGGCGTCGAGCGCCTTCAGGCCGCCGGCGGCGGTCTGCAGCAGTTCGTACATCAAGAGCAGCAGTTGGCGCTGGAATTCCGAATCGTGTTTCTTGCGCGTGGCGACCTTTTTCAACTGGTGGCCCAGCTCGCCCAGCACGTGGCCGGGATTGCCCAGCACCAGGGCGCCGAGGGCGGCGCCGCCGATGATCAGGAGCTCGATCGGGTGGAAGATCGATGCAAAAGTGCCGCCCATCAGGGTGAAACCCCCGAAGACGGCGCCGAGCACGATGGCGATTCCGAGTAATTGCTGCATGACGTATGCCTTTCTGGCGGTGGTTCTGTCGGTTCTTGTTATAGCGGTCGGCTCAGCTGCCTTGCAGCGCGGCCTTCATCTTGGCCAGCGCGCTTTTGTTGAGCTGGCAGACGCGGGCGTCGGACAGGTCGAGCACGGCGGCGATTTCCTTGTAGCTCAGTTCGAACTCGTAGATCAGCTGAATCACCCGTTGCTCCTTCTCATTCAGGCTGCCGAGCACTTGCTCCAGGCTGCGCCGCACGATGTAGCCTTCTTCCGGGCCGGCCGTGGAGTGCGCTTCGCTGACCGCTTCCTGCAGCACTTCGTCGAAGCTCAGCATTTCCTCGGCGCTGTCGTCCAGCAGATACTGGGCGTACGCTTCCAGGCTTAGTCCCAGCGCTTCGGCCGCTTCCTTTTCGGTCGGCTCGCGTCCCAGCTTGCGGGTCAGCGCGCGCAGGGCGTCGCGCTGGCGGTGGCTGTCCTGGCGCACCGCGCGCGGACGCCAGTCCTGGCGCCGCAATTCGTCGAGGATGGCGCCGCGCACGCGCAGCGCGGCATAGCTGGAAAAGCCGGTGTCGGGCGCGCCGTAGCGGCGCAGCGCTTCCAGCAAGCCCATCAGGCCGATCTGCTCCAGGTCGTCGCGCCCGAGCGCGCCGGAGGCCTGGCTCGACAGCTGGCGCGCGATGCGCTTGACCAGCGGCGCGTACGCCACCAGATGACGTCCTTCCTCGGCCGGGCTCATGCCGGTCGCCACCGCCACGTCGCCGTAGTCGGCGCTGGCGGGATCGAGGTAGTCGTTCATATAGGCCACGTGGTTGTCCGGCTCACTCGATGATCAGCTTGCCGACCATGACTTCGGAGAACGGCTTGATCTGGTTGTCCTTGTCGTAGCTGGCGCTGAATGTCTTGTTCAGTTCGGCCGCATACTGGTCGACCGTCATGGCGGAGGCTTCGGCCATGGTGCGCGCCGACAGTGCCGAGACGGCGATGCTGCGCAGCAGTGGCAAGTGTTCCTTGGTGGTCTTTTCGTCTTCCGGCGCGGTGGCCAGCACCAGGTCGACCGACAGGTAATGCGCCGCCGCCTCGTTCGGCGCGCGGCGCAGCATGACGATCACCTTGTCCAGGGTGACGTATTTGGTCAGTTTCTTTTCCGGCGCCGGTTTCACGGCAACGGCGCCCGCAGCTGCGGCAGGGGCCGGTTTCATGTACCACATGGCGCCACCCGCAGCGGCGGCTGCTGCCAGCGCGACGCCGGCAAAGGCGATGATCAGTTTTGCTTTCATGGGTGGTTCAGTCGCGTCCGTTCATGGAAAAGAGGGAACCGGCGTCGCCGGCGTCATTCAGGGCCAGGCCCGGGGTGCGTGCTTCCTGGCCCGGCTGGCGTCCGCGTCCTTGCGCGTCGGCGCCGGGTTGGCCGTTCTGGTTACCCTGGCCCGGATGATTGCCCGCTTGCGCGCCCGCCTGGGTGCGCGGCGTTTCGCCCACGCTCACCGAGACGCTGCTGAATTGCCGATTGGCCAGGTCATTGCGCAGGGCGTCGCTGACGCCGCTCAGCTGGCGCATCACTTCGCTGTTGCTGGCGGCGATGTGCACTTCCAGGTTGCCGCCGCTGTGGCGGATCGCGATGTCGATCCGGCCCAGCATCGGCGGCTCGAGGCGGATCGTGGCCTGCTCGATGCCGCGCCCGGCCTGGAGTTGCAGCCGGTCGCCCAGCGCTTCCTGCAGCGTCTGGCGCCAGGCGGTCGGCGGGCCGGACAGGGCGACGCTGTCGGTGGCGCGTGTGGTCGATGCGGGCGTGGTTGCCGCTGCGAGGGCAGGGGCGGCGGGCGCGTCGACGGCGGCGCTGTCGGCAGCGGTCGCGTCAACGACCGGGCTGGCAGTTGCAGTCTTGTTCACGGTGGCGCTCGGTGCCTGCACGCTGGCGGCGACATCGGCGCGCACGGCGGTGGCCGGTGCGGCGGTGACCGCCGGCAGCGCGACCGGGTCGACTGCAGCACGCGCCGGGGTCGGTGCCACCGGCGTTGGCGCTGCGCCCGACGTGGACAGCGGCGCCGGCGCAGCCTGGATGTCACGCTCAAGCGCCGGCGCCCGGTTATCCAGCTTGGCGCCATTCATTGCCATCATCATGGCCGGCATGGCCGACGGCAGATTGGCCGCCAGCAGCGGCGCCGACATCGCGCCCAGCAGCATGGCGTCGACTGGCTGCTCGCTCGCCGGCGCGGCGTCGAGCGCTTGCGCGTCGTTTGCCGCTTCAGGGGACGGCGCTGCGGCCAGTTCAGGATCGGTGCCGATGTCGGTGTCAGCCCCGGCCAGCGCCGGATCGAGACCGATCCACTGCTGGAACGGCAGCACCACAGCCGGCGTGGCAGGCAGGGCGCCGGCCAGCAGCGGATCGATGGCCGGCGCAGCCGCATCCGGTAACAGGGCGGCGCCGGCAATGGCGGGCACACCGGTCGGGGCAAGCGTGGTCATGGTGGTATTCATCGAAAGATTCATGGTCGGTCCTGTACGGTCTCGGTTTCGCCCGCGAGGGCATAGGCCATCCAGCCTTCCTTGTTGCTGCGCATTTCGTCCAGCCGCGCGGCGACGCCGGCAGCGGCCTGGGCGCAGGCGGCGGCGGCGCGATCGTGCACCGCGCGCAGGCGCGCCAGCGCGGCGCGCTCGGCGCCGTTCCACGGGCCGCGCGCGGCCAGTGTCTGCAGCTGTGGCGCCAGTTCGCGCACGCCCGGTTCGAGCAGGGTCCAGTCGGCGCGCTGGATCGCTTCCTGCAGGCGCGCGTCAAGCTGGCGCGCCAGGCGCTCGATGATGCCGCTCCTATCCATTGCGTTCCTGCACGCCTTGCCAGCCCTGGCGGATGGTGCTCAGGATGCGGATCACTTCGTCGACCATGGTCGGGTCGAGCTTGATGCCGGCGCCGTGCAGGTGGTCGGCGCAGAATGCATAGATGCGCGCCAGGTTGGCGACGGTCTCGCCGCCGGCCTCGAAATCGAGCGAGCTCGACAGGCCGTTGATGATCTCGGTGCACTTGTCGATGCTGGCCGCTTTCTGTTCGTAGCGGCGCGCTTCGATATGGGCGCGCGCGCGCGCCAGCTCGTCGAGCAGGCCGTCGGTGAGCAGCAGGACCAGTTCCACCGGCGAGGCGCGCGAGGTCTGCGCGTCGAGGTTGACGGCGTGGTATTCGCCGTAGGCTTCTTGATAGGACATGGCGTTTGTAATTTTCCGAAGGTCAGTCTTTGTTGCCGAACAGGGCGTCGAACAGCGACACGTTGGAGTTCATGCTGCTCTGCATGGTCTGCAGCTGCGTGAACTGGAGCAGGTAGCGCTGGTAGGCCGCATCGTATTGCTGGTCGAGCTTGGTCTGGCGATCGACCATGGTCGATTGCAGGGTGCTGGTGGCGTCCTTGCGGCCCTTGATCTGGCCATCGACGCTGTTGCTCCAGCTGTTAAGGTAGGTTTCGAGCGCGCCGGCAATGCCGGTCGGCGCGCTCTTGCTGGCGCTGCCGATCAAGCCGTCGAGGCCGTTCGGATTGCGGGCCAGCTGGCTCAGCAGGCGGTCGGAGCGCAGTTCGAGCGTGCCTTCGCGGGTGGCGATGATGCCGTAGGCGGCCAGCGAGTCGGCGCCAGCCGGGCGCAGCAGGGCGGTCAGGCGGGTGTTGAGCGCGCGGATGCCGCCATCGTGGGCGAACGTGCCGCCGGTGACGCCCTTGGATGGGTCGCCCGGATCGGTCAGCTTGTTAAGCGCCGCCTTGAGCTTGTTGAAGGCATCGACAAAAGCCTGCACGTTGGCGGTGGTGCCGGCATTGTCGGCGGCCACCGTCAGCGTCACCGGCGCCGAGCCGGTCGCCTGCGCCTTGGTGAAGGTCATCTTCACGCCATCGATGTTCGTGAACGTGTTGCTGGCCTGGGTGATGGCGGTGCCGGTTTCGGAACCGACGCGGATCTCGGCGTCCTGCGCCGCCACCAGGGTGCGGCGGCGCGCGGCGTCGAGGTTGGCGGCGGCCAGGCTCGAGGTGCCGGTAATGCCGGTCGTGACCAGCGTGATGGCACTGGCGGCGCCGGTGTCCTTGGCGGTCAGCACCAGTTCCGACGTGGTGCCGGTGGTGACGATCGAGGCGGTGAGCTTGCCGGCGTTGCCGGTCGCGCCATTGATCGCCGCCGCCAGTTCGCGCGTGGTGAGCGCGCCGCCGTCGGTATTGGCCGCCGTCATGTCGATGTCGAAGGCAGGCACGCCGCCCATGCGGATCTGCAGCGTGCCGCCGACGCCGGTGTTGTCGCTCAAGCCGGTGTACGACACCTGGCTGGCGGTGGCCAGTTGCTTGACGAAGAACGCATAGCTGCCTGCGGCCGCGGTGGGGCCGGCCGTGGCGCTGCCGACGCCGGTGTCGCCGAACACGGCGCTCTGGGCGAATACGGTCTTGCCGACACTCGACAGGCTCGCCAGGCTGGTCTGGAACGCGCTCAGCGCCGAACTCAGCTGGGTGAGGCCGGCTTCGGTGGCCGTCGCGGTCTTGGTTTGCGTGTCCAGGATCTGCTGGCGCGCAGCCGTGTATTTCTCGGCCAGCGCGGCGGCGGTGGTGGCTGGATCGTAGGTCGGTGCGGTGATTGCGGATGCCATGTGTTTTCCTTGTTCTTGGGTGCGTCTAGTGTTGGCCCTCAGGCCGCCCGTCCGGCCATCCACGATTGGGTGGCGATATCGTCTTCGCGTTTCCTGGTCATGCGTTCCTGCTCCTGCGCCTGTGCATCCTGTGCGCGCTCGAGCACCTTGCCCAGCAGCTCGCGCCGGGTCCAGGCCTCGTGCACGCGGCGCTGCGCCACGGCCATGTTCGCTTCGTGCAGCTGCAGGTCGAGCCGGTGGGTGTCGGCCAGCGCCATCACGCCCTGCTTGTAGGCGCCGCAGTTCAGGGCCAGTGCCGGCGCCACAGTCAGCGCCGCGCCGGATGCGCCGCTGCTGTGGGTCAGCGTCGCCAGCCGATCGAGGTTGTTCTGGTAGCGCACCCGGGTCGCTTCCTGGCCTGCCAGTTCGGCCTGCAGGCGTTCGACCTGGGTCGAGCGCAGCTGCACCAGGGTGCCCAGGCTGGCGATCGTGTTCTTCTTCGTCATGCCATCATCGCCTTGAGTTGTTCGACGCAGCCGCGCATCGGCGCCGCTTCGCGCGTGCCCTGGCACAGGAATGCTTCGATCTGCGGCTGCAACTGCACCGCGCGGTCGGTCTCGGGGTCGGCCCCCGGCACATACGCGCCGAGCGGAATCAGATCGCGCACGCGCGCATGTTTCGCCAGCGCCGCCTTCAGTTTGCGCGCGGCCAGCGCGTGTTCCTGCGGCACCACCTGCGCCATGCAGCGCGAGATCGACTGCGCCACGTCGATCGCCGGATAGTGGCCGCGCTCGGCCAGTTCGCGCGTCAGCACGATGTGGCCGTCGAGGATGGCGCGCGCCGAGTCGACCACCGGATCCTGCTGGTCGTCGCCTTCGGCCAGCACGGTGTAGATCGCGCTCATGCTGCCTTGCGGGTTCTCGCCATTGCCGGCCGATTCCACCAACTGCGGCATGTTCGAAAACACCGACGGCGGATAGCCGCGCGTGGCCGGCGGTTCGCCCAGCGACAGCGCCACTTCGCGCAGCGCCATCGCATAGCGGGTCAGCGAATCGCACAGCAGCAGCACGTTCTGGCCGCGGTCGCGGAAGTGCGCCGCCACGGCGTGGCACATCTCGGTCGCCATCACCCGCATCAAGGGGCTTTCGTCGGCCGGGGCCACCACCAGCACAGCGCGTTTCAAGCCTTCGGGCCCGAGCGAACGCTCGACGAATTCGCGCACTTCGCGGTTACGCTCGCCGATCAGGCCGACCACGATCACGTCGGCCACGGTCTGGCGCGTAATCAAACCCAGCAGCACCGACTTGCCGACGCCGGAACCGGCCATCAAGCCGACCCGCTGGCCTTTGCCGATGGTGAGCATGCTGTTGATCGCGCGCACGCCCACATCCAGCGGTTCTTCGACCGGGGCCTTCTTCAATGGATTGACCCGTGGCGGGGTGGTCGACAGGGGCTGGTCGCCACCCAGGCGCCCCAGGCCGTCGATCGGCTCGCCGAGGCCATTGACCATGCGGCCAAGCCAGCTCGGGCCGATCATCAGGTCGTTCTTTTCCTGCACCGGCAACACGCGCGCGCCGGTGGCCAGGCCGCTCGCCTTCTTGAACGGCATCAGGTACGAGACCTTGTCGCGAAAGCCCACCACCTGGGCGTCGAGCCACTCGCCATCGACGGTCTCGATGCGGCAGCGCTGGCCGGTGTGCAGGCGGCAGCCAACCGACTCGAGCAGCAGTCCCTGGGCGCCGACCAGGCGCCCGGTCGGCGTGGCCACCGGGACCGCGCCGATGTCGAGCGCGCGCAGCGAGTCGGCCAATGCCATCATGGCTGCGGCTCTTCCGACAGCAGCTGCTCTTCAACCTGCTCCATCACCGCCTTCAGGCGGCCCTGGCAACCGGCATCGACTTCATGGTCGCCCGAGCGCACGCGGCATTCGCCCGGTTCGAGGGCAGGGTCGGGCAGCAGCGTCCACTTCTTGGCGCGCTTCGGATCGAGTTCCAGCACGCGGCGTAGTTCTTCGGGGTTCATGAACACTTCGACCTGCTCGCGCGATGGCGGCATCACCGCCAGCGCTTCTTCGACCAGCGACAGCAGCTGCACCGGTTGCAGTGCCAGTTCGGCGCGGATCACCTGGCGCGCGATCTTGCCGACCAGGTCGACCACTTCGTTGCGCTGCGCCGCGCGCAGGTCGGCCTTGAGTTTCTTGAGACTCTTGAGCATGCCGTCGATCGGCTTGGCGAGCTGCTCGAACCCGTCCAGCGCCATGGCGCGGCCTTCTTCGATGCCGCGCTGCAGCCCTTCGGCCTGGCCCTGCGGGAAGCCTTCGGCGCGGCCCTGGTCGAGGCCGACCTCGTAGCCTTCGCGCTGGCCCTGGCGGTAGCCGTCGGCCAGGGCGCTCTGCCATTCTTCGGCCGAGTTGCTGCCCGGGGCGCCGGCGCCGGACGGACGCGCCGCGCTGAACTGGTGCAGCGGCGGGAAGTGATAAGGCCGGAACTGCTTCATTCGGCGGTCGCCTCGGCAAACAGCTGGATATCGATCTCGCCGGCGTCGGCGAGTTCCTTGACGGTGGCCATGATTTCGCGCCGGGTCTGCTCGATGCGCGACATCGGCACCGGACCGGAGCGGCGCATCAAATCTTCGAAGCTTTGCGCCTGGCGTTTCGGCATGGCGCTCAGCACCGCATCGCGCAGCATCGGCTCGGCGCCCTTGAGCGCGATCGCCCACTGCTCGAGCGGCACTTCGTCCAGCAGGCGGGTGATGACCTGTTCGGTCTGGCGCGACAGGATGAAGAAGTCGTACATCGACATTTCGATCTTGTTGACCACTTCGGGATCGTGCGCGCGCAAGAGTTCGACCATGCCGACGCGGTTGTCCTGCAGGCGATTAAGGATGTCGGCTACCTGGCGCACGCCTTCGACGCTGGCGCTCTGGGTGTCGAGCGCCGCCAGGCAGCGCGCCACCAGTTCTTCCAGTTCTTGCAGCACGTCGCGGTCGATCTCGTCCAGGCGCGCCATGTTCAGCAGCACCAGTTCACGGCCCTCCAGCGGCAGCGCTTCCAGGATCTGCGAAGCCAGCGCCGGCGGCAGGAAGGCCAGGAACACGGCCTGCATCTGCACGTGCTCGCTGGAGACGAATTCGGCCAGCCACTTGGGCGAGGCGTACTGCAGGCGCGCCATCATCGGGCGAATCGCGTCGCCATAGATCGTGTTGAGCACGCTGTTGGCGATGTCGCTGCCCAGCGCCAGGTCGAGCGAGCGCTTGAGGTAGCTGCGCGAAGCGCCATGCAAACCACTTTGCTGGCGGTAGTCGTCGAAGAAGGATTGCAAGGCCGACTTGACGGCGTCGACCTTGATCCCGCTCATGCGCGACATTACCTGGGTCAGTTCCATCAGTTCGTCGCGTTCGAGGCAGCGCAGCACGGCCGCGGCTTGCTCTTCGCCAATCGACAGCAGCACGATGGCGGCCTGCTCGACCGGGCTCAGGACGACGTCGCCGTCGCCATCGTCTACGTAGTTATTCAGGTCGGCCATGTTTTTTCTGTACCCATTGTTTGACGACTTCGGCAACGCGCTCAGGCTCTTTGCCGGCCAGGACTTTCAAGTGGTCGACCATCACGTCGACTGCCGAGCCGCTCGGCGGCAGGTCATAGTTTTCCAGCAGCGGCACCACGGCGCTCGGGCCGCCGGCGACAGCGGCGGTCGCGCCATCCGGTGCGGCCAGGGCGGCGACGCCACCCGGCAGGGCAGGGGCGCCCGCAGCAGCGGCCGCGCCAGCTGCACCCGGCAGCGCCGGCACGGCTGGCATCATCGGCGCTTGCGGCGCCAGGCGGCCGGTGACGGCGCGCAGCAGCGGACGCAGCAGCAGGAAGTAGGCCAGGACCGCGCCCAGCGCGTACATCGCCCAGCTCGTCATATCGACCACATTGTCGCGTTCCTGCCACCATTCCTGGGCCACCGGCGCGGCCGGGAAGGTCAAGCTCGACACCGCCAGCACGTCGCCGCGCGCCGCGCTGATGCCGAGGCCACCAGCCAGGATCTTTTCGATGTTCGCCAGTTCGGCCGGGGTCCAGGCCTTGGCGTTGGCGGCGCTGGCGTTGTTCAGCACCACCGCCACCGAGAGTTTCTTGAGGCGCCCGCGCGAGCGCTTGATCTGGGTGATGGCGCGATCGTAAGCGTACTGGCGGGTAGTGGCGTTCTTGCGCGCGCTGCCGTCTTCCGGCTTGGCGGCGGCGCCTTCAGCGCCCGGCGCGGCCGGGTCGGCCACGAGCGGCGGACGGTTCGACAGCGTGCCCGGCACGCCCAGCGCCATGCGGTTGCGTTCCTGCTCTTCACGCATCGCTTCGCTGGTGACCTTCGGGGCTTCGCCGTATTTTTCGGTGGTCTCTTCGATGCGGTCGTTGTCGACTTCGGCGGTGACGCTGACCTTGTAGTTGGCCACACCCAGGATCGGCGCCAGCAGGTCGTTGACGTTGCTGCGCACGTCGTCGCTGAAGTGCTTGGCGGCGGCGTCGCCCTGCGCGCCGCCATCGAAGCCGTCGGCCAGGTCGACGCGCGAAGAGAGGTAATTGCCGGCCTGGTCGACCAGCGATACGCGCTGCGGTTTCATGCCGGCGACGCTGCTGGAGATCAGGTTGACGATGGCGGCGATCTGTTCATTCGACAGGGTGCGGCCCGGCTTCATCGCCACCACCACCGAGGCCGACGAGCCGTCGGCGGCGCCGGCGCCCATCACGAACGAATTCGACTTGGCGATCGCCAGGTGCACGCGTGCGCTGGCGATCGCGTCCATCGTCAGGATGCTCTGCGCCAGTTCGCCTTCCAGGCCACGGCGGAAGCGCACGTCCTGCACGAACTGCGACACGCCGAGCGGGTCGTTGCGGTCCATCAGCTCCAGGCCGGCCGGCAGCTGCGCCGTCACGCCCTTGGCGGCGAGCAGCATGCGTACCTTGCCCAGGTCGCCGGACGGCACCATCACCTGGCCGCTGTCGGGGTGTACGCGATACGGGATCTGCTCGGCTTCGAGCACCGTCATCATGTCGCTGGCGGCAACCCGCTCGCGCGCGCCGAACACCGGCTTGTAGCTGGACTGGTCCTGCCACAGGTACATCATGACGGCGGCGCTCAGCGCCACGGCCAGGCCCAGCACCAGGGGCAGGTTGTTGCGTACGCCTGGCGGCAGCGCCGGCAGCGCGAGCTTGCCGCCGAAGGCGGACTTGAGGGAAGAGATCACAGGGAATTGGCCTAAATGGAGAATCGAGCGGCGGTCAGACCGGCAGCTTGATCAGTTCGTCGACGGCGCCCATCACCTTGTTGCGCACCTGCACCAGCATCGAGAACGACAGGCTGGCTTGCTGGCTGGCCAGCATCGCGCCGACCAGGTCGTCGCTCTTGCCAGCGTCGACCGCTGCCACACGGGCGCCGGCGGCGCGGTCTTCGGCGTCGACGCTGGCGAGCGTGTCCTTCATGGTCTGGGTGAACGAGAACGCACCTTCGCTGCCGGCGCGCGCGGCCGGCATCTCGAGGGCAGGGGCGATCGCGAGGCGATTCGCATCGTTGGTCAGTTGTGCCAGGTCGGCCCGGATCAGGCCGGCGAGTTCAGTTGCCATCGTGGTTCCCATATCAACGTGTTGTTTGGTGGCGACAAAAAGTTTCCGTTTCTGTCATGGAAAAGTCGTTTTTTAACAAGCACTTATTGCAAGCTGTTCAACAAACGACCGTTCTATTTTGAGGTTCTTGCTGCAATCTCTCTGGGACATCTGCCTCTGTACCGTAGGGAAGAGGCGATTTGCTGCGATGCGACAGTGCAATCTTACCGTAGGGCAAGTGAGAAATCAAAGAACAATGTCAAGGTTTCGGCGCTTCACTTCCCTGTATAATTGTTGCCGTGCGGAATGAAAAAAAATCATGCATTCTTTATTTCTAGTCAACTAAATGGCCATCAACCCATCACCCCGTGCTCGCGAATTCCAGGTACTGGACCCCTGCCTGCTGGGGCGTCCGGTGCACCTGTTGCCTGCCTTCGCCAACCGCCTGGCCGACACGCTGGGCGCCGCCGTTGCCGCCCCTGGCGGACGCCGCTACTGGGGCGCCTGGCGCCTGGCCGGCCTGTCCTTCGAGCGTGCTCCTGAGGAGCGCGCCTTGCGCTGGCTGGGCGTGAACGGTCCGTATGGCATGGCTGCAGTCGCGTTCGAGCGCAGCCTGCTGCTCGGCTTGCTCGAGGGGCGCTATGCGCGCAACGCGCCGGCCCAGGTCGGACGTGATCCCGGCGCCGAGCGCGTCACCGCGACCGAAGAACGCCTGGGCGCCACCCTGGCCCAGCAACTGGCGGCGCTGATCGACCTGCGCGTGGCCGAAGGCCTGGCCTCGGTCGGCGCCGAGCCGACGCCGCTGTCGCCGACCGAGGCCAGCCGCCCCGCGGTGGCGCAGGCCAGCGCGCCGGGCAAGGCCGAATGGGTGCTGCGGGTGGTGTTGCGTGCGCCGTATGGCGTGCAAGCGGGCGCGACCGCTACTGGCGCCGAAGGCGAGACGCCTGAGGTGCCAATCGCGCCGGCCGCCACCTCCCAGGATGGCCAGATCTGGATCGCGCTCGACCACGCCCTGATGGCCCACGTGCTGCAGGGCCTGATGGCGGACAAGCCGGGCGGACGCGGTCCGCGCATGGCCGGCGAGCCGCTGGCCTCGCACCTGCACGTGAAACTCGAAGGCCGCCTGGTGAGCAAGGAAGTCACGCTGGCGGCGCTGTTCGGATTGAAGGTCGGCGACGTGATCCCGGTCGCGGTCGGCCGCGCCGACGTGCTGCTCGACGACGCCCGCCTGTTCACGGCCGCCGTGGCCGAGCACAAGGGCAAGCTGTGTTTAACCTCATTTGAAGACGCCGAATAATGGACATGAACCTGAACGAGCAACTCACTGGCGACGTGATCATCGACGACCTCGATGACCTGGACGGCGCCGCCCCCGCGCGCGCCGCCCCGGCCGCGCGTTCGCTGCCGCAGATGATGCGCCGCATCCCGGTCACGTTGACGCTCGAAGTGGGCTCGACCCGCGTTTCGCTGCAAGAGCTGATGGCGATCGGGCCATCGTCGGTACTGCCGCTCGATTCGCTGGCCGGCGAGCCGCTTGTGATCAAGGTCAACGGCACCGCGATCGGGCGCGCCGAAGTGGTGGTCGCGGGCGAGCAGTACGGCCTGAAGGTGATCGACCTCGACGGCCTGAACCTGGACATGCTCGCACCATGACCTTGACGGATCGCGGCGCCACGGGCGACGCTTCGCCCCGGCGCCGCGCCGCGCCATGGATCGCCAGTGCGCTGCTGCTGGCGGCCGCCGTGTCGCTGCCAGCCGCCGCCCAGCAGCAGGACGTGCTGTCGAACGTGCTCTCCGGCACCGCCACGGCGTCGAAGGACGGGATGAGCGTCAAGTCGCAGATCCTGGTGCTCATGACGTTGCTCGGGCTGCTGCCCGTGATGGTCATGATGATGACCAGCTTCACCCGCTTCGTGATCGTGCTTTCGCTCCTGCGCCAGGCCCTCGGCCTGCAGCAGGGCCTGCCGAGCCGCGTGATTACCGGCATCGCCCTGATCCTCACCATCCTGGTGATGCGCCCGGTGGGCGAGCAGGTCTGGACCCAGGCCTTCCTGCCTTACGACCGCGACCAGATCAGCCTCGAACAAGCTTTAAGAATCGCCGAAGTCCCGGTGTCGCGCTTCATGCTGGCCCAGACCAGCAAGGCCGCCCTTGGCCAGGTAGCGCGCCTGGCCGGCGAGTCGGAGCAGGCGCGCCCCGAGCTGCACAGCTTCCCGGTCAAGATGGCCGCCTTCGTGCTGTCCGAACTGAAGACCGCGTTCCAGATCGGCGCCATGCTGTTCATCCCGTTTTTGATCATCGACCTGGTGGTGTCGTCGGTGCTGATGGCGATGGGGATGATGATGCTGTCGCCGCTGGTGATTTCGCTGCCGTTCAAGCTGCTGCTGTTCGTGCTGGTCGACGGCTGGACGCTCACCGTGAGCACGCTGGTCGGCAGCATCCACGGCTATTAGAAGACAAATGACGAGACACCTATGAGTCCCGATATCGCCGTCGACCTGGTGGTCGAAGCCCTGCAGATCGTGATGCTGCTGGTGATGGCGCTGGTCATTCCGGGCCTGTTGACCGGCCTGGTGGTGGCGCTGTTCCAGGCCGCCACCCAGATCAACGAACAGACCCTGAGCTTTTTGCCACGCCTGCTGGTGACGCTGCTGGCCGTGATCCTGGCCGGCCACTGGATGACCACCACGCTGATGGATTACTGCGTCTCGGTGTTCCAGCGCGCCGCCACGCTGGTGGGTTGAGCCGATGGAGCTGGCCAGCTTTTTGCTGCCCATGATCGGCGCGCTGTGGTGGCCGTTCTGCCGCATCATGGCGCTGCTCTCGACCGCGCCGGTGCTGGGCGACGGCACGGTGCCGATTCCCGTGCGCGCGCTGCTGGCGATCGTGCTGTCGTTCCTGATGCTGCCGCTCACGAAGGGTGGCGCCACCCCCGACCCGTTTTCGCTCTCCGGCGTGCTGGTGATGTTCGAGCAGGCCGTGATCGGCGCCGTGATCGGCCTGGCGCTGCAGTTCGCGATGGCCGCCGTCAGCATGCTGGGCTTTCTGGCCTCGAGCCAGATCGGCTTTTCGATGGCGCAGATGAACGACCCGGTCAACGGCCAGTCCTCGGACGTGATCTCGGTGCTGATGTCGCTGGTTGCGATGCTGGTGTTCTTTGGTATCGACGGGCATCTGGTGCTCACCGCCGTGCTGGGCCAGAGTTTCCATGCCTGGCCGGTCGGCGCCGGCTGGCAGCCGATGCTGCTGGAGGCTGTGGCGCTGAACCTGGGCTGGGTGTTTTCGGCGGCGATGCTGCTGGCGCTGCCGATCGTGTTTTCGACCATGGTGGTGCAGGTCGGCTTCGGTTTCCTGAATCGCGTCGCGCCGAGCCTGAACCTGTTTTCGCTGGGCTTCTCGCTGGTGACCGTGTTTGGCCTGTTGATGCTGATCCAGCTGGTGCGCTTCGTGCCCGAGCACTACATCGCGATGACCAACCAGATCCTGGAAATGCTGCAGCAACAAATGAGACTGGCGCATGGCAGATAACACCAGCGGCGACAAGACCGAAAAGCCCTCAGCCCAGAAGCTGAAAAAGGCGCGCGACGAAGGGCAGGTGGTGCGCTCGCGCGACCTGGCCACCGCGGTCGGGATTCTCATCAGCCTGAAGCTGTTTGCCACGCTGATGCCCGACTACCTGGTGCAGCTGCGCTCCCTGTTTCGGCTGGTGTTCGTGCCGCTCGGCGAAGCCGGGTCGATGGAAAACGCGATGTCGGTGGTGTTCAGCGCCGCCTTGCTGCTGTTGGTGAAGATGGTGCTGCCGCTGGCGGCGGTGCCGGGCGCGGTGATCGTGGCGTCCCTGATTCCCGGCGGCTGGATCGCCTCGACCAAGAACATGCAGCCGAAGATGAGCCGCCTCAGTCCCATGACCAACCTGGGCAATCTCCTCAAGCAAAAGCACTGGGTCGGCTTTGCGACGTCCAGCGCCAAGGCCATCATGCTGGGACTGGTGCTGTGGTTCGTGGGTAGGAGCAGCATCAAGGGCTATCTTCAACTGCAGCGCATGGGTCTGAGCGAGGCGCTGGTGCATGGCGCCGGCCTGATGTTCGACGGCCTGATGGCGCTGGTGTCGGTGTTCATCGTGTTCGCCCTGATCGACGTGCCGGTGCAGCACTTCATGTTCATGCGCAACCAGCGCATGAGCAAGCAAGACCTGAAAGAAGAACACAAGAGCAATGAAGGCCGGCCCGAAGTCAAGCAGCGCATCCGCCAGTTGCAGCAGCAGCTGGCCCAGCGCAGCGTGCGCAAATCGGTGCCGACCGCCGACGTGGTGATCGTCAACCCGGAGCACTACGCGGTGGCCTTGAAGTACGACCTCGATCGCGCCGAAGCCCCGTTCGTGGTGGCCAAGGGCGTCGACGAGATGGCGCTGTACATCAAGCGCGTGGCGCGCGAACACAAGGTCGAGACGCTCGAGCTGCCGCCGCTGGCGCGCGCCATCTACAACACCAGCCAGGTGCAGCAGCAGATTCCAGCCGCGCTGTACTCGGCGGTGTCGCAGGTATTGAACTACGTTTTACAACTGAATGCGTTCCGCACGGGACGGCGCCAGGCGCCGCCGCGGTTCCCCAACGAGGTGGTCGTTCCATCTCACCTGAGTGAGGCCCAAGCATGAATTTCATGAACAATTTCAACGTCTTCGTCAAGGAGCTGCGGCGCCAGAAATTCGCGGCGCCGGTGTTCCTGATCGCGCTGCTGGCGATGATCATCCTGCCGCTGCCGCCGATCCTGCTCGACGTCCTGTTCACGTTCAATATCGTGTTGTCGCTGATCGTGATCCTGGTCGCCGTGACGGCCAAGCGTCCGCTCGACTTCTCGGTGTTCCCGACCGTGATCCTGGGCACCACGCTGATGCGCCTGGCGCTGAATGTCGCGTCTACGCGCGTGGTGTTGCTGCACGGCCACGAAGGCACGCACGCGGCCGGCCAGGTGATCGAATCGTTCGGTAACGTCGTCATCGGCGGCAATTTCGTGGTCGGCCTGGTAGTGTTCGTGATCCTGATGATCATCAACTTCATCGTCGTCACCAAGGGCGCCGAGCGTATTTCGGAAGTCTCGGCACGCTTTACCCTGGACGCGCTGCCGGGCAAGCAGATGGCGATCGACGCCGACCTGAACGCCGGCCTGATCAACCAGGAGCAGGCCACCGCCCGCCGCAAGGATGTCGCTTCCGAAGCCGACTTCTATGGCGCCATGGACGGCGCCTCGAAATTCGTGCGCGGCGACGCCGTGGCGTCGATCCTGATCCTGATCATCAACCTGATCGGCGGCGTCGCGATCGGCGCCCTGATGCACGACCTGAGCCTTGGCGACGCGTTCCGCGTGTACGCGCTCTTGACCATCGGTGACGGCCTGGTGGGCCAGATCCCGGCGCTGCTGCTGTCGGCAGCAGCGGCGATCCTGGTGACCCGCATCGGCGAATCGGGTGACCTCGACAAGCAGGTCAGCGACCAGCTGCTGGCCCAGCCGCCGGTGCTGTACTCGGCCGGCGGGGTGATGTTCGTGATGGCCATCGTGCCGGGCATGCCGTGGTGGTTCTTCACCTTCGCGGCCGGGGTGCTGGTGTACGTCGGCTGGACCTTGTCGAAACGTGTCAAGGCCCCGGACAATGCCAGCGTGGCCAAGATCGAAGCGGCGCTGCGCGACGAACGCGTGCCCGAACTCGATTGGCAGGCGCTGCCCGTGGTGCAGCCGATCACGGTAGCGGTGGGCTACAAGCTGGTGGCCATGCTCGACAAGGCCCAGGGCGAGCCGTTGGCCAAGCGCATCAAGGGCGTACGCCAGAGCCTGTCCGAACAAATGGGCATGCTGCTGCCGGCGATTACGGTACGCGACGACCTGGCGCTGCGCCCGACCCAGTACGCGATCAGCCTGTCGGGCATCGTGGTGGCCGAGGCCGAGATCGTGCCCGACCACCTGCTGGCAATCCCGTCGCCGAATGTTTACGGCGAACTCGATGGCATCCCCGGCATCGAGCCGGCCTACGGCATGGCGATCACCTGGATCGCGCCGGAACAAAAAGCGCACGCGCTGGGCCTGGGGTACCAGGTGATCGAAGCGCCGTCGGCGATCGCCACCCACACCTCGAAAGTGGTGCGCGACTACCTGCATGAACTGTTCCGTCATGAAGACGTGCCGGCGATCCTGGAACGCTTGACGGCGCTGTCGCCGAAGCTGGCGGCGGCGCTGGACAAGGCGCTGACGCACACCCAGTTGCTGCGCGTGTTCCGCGTACTGCTGGCCGAGGGCGTGTCCTTGAAGGACATCGTGGTGATCGCCACCACGCTGCTCGACAGCTCGGAAACCACCAAGGACCCGATCCTGCTGGCGGCCGAAGTGCGCTGCGCATTGCGCCGTCAGATCGTCTCGAACCTGTATGGCAAGAAGAAGGACATGCCGGCCTTTAACCTGTCGGCAGAACTGGAAAACATGCTGCTCGGGTCCCTCAACCAGGCGCGCCAGAACGGCGGCGGCAAGGTGGCGCTGGACAACTACCCGATCGACCCGCAACTGTTGTCGCAGCTGCAGATCAACATGCCGGTGGCGCGCGAGCAGATGAAGGGCCAGCATACGCCGCCGCTGCTGCTGGTGCTGCCGCAGGTGCGCCCGCTCTTGGCGCGCTATGCGCGCCTGTTCGCACCGGGCCTGCATGTGTTGTCGTATAACGAGATTCCCGAGAACCGCGACGTGTCGATCGTCGGCACGGTAGGCTAAAGTCAACCGCAAGCGAGCGCGCCATGAGCCAGCAAAAACCGATCTATGTTACCCAGCCCTACCTGCCGCCACTGGAAGAATTCCAGGCGTATCTCGAGCAGATCTGGGACAACAAGATCCTGACCAACGGCGGCCCGTTCCACCAGCAGCTGGAAAAGGCGCTGTGCGCGTATCTCGGCGTCGAGCACCTGGCGTTGTTCTCGAACGGCACCATCGCCCTGGTCACGGCGCTGCAGGCGCTGCGCATCACGGGCGAAGTGATCACGACGCCATACTCGTTCGTGGCCACCGCCCACTCGCTGCAGTGGAACGGCATCAAGCCGGTGTTCGTCGACGTCGACCCAAACACGCTCAACCTCGACCCGCGCGCGATCGAAGCGGCGATCACGCCGCAGACCACGGCCATCATGCCGGTGCACTGCTACGGCCACCCATGCAATACCGGCGAGATCCAGCGCATCGCCGACAACTATAATTTGAAGGTGATCTACGACGCGGCGCACGCGTTTGGCGTAGAAGACGCCGGCGGCAGTGTGCTGCGCCACGGCGACTTGTCGGTACTGAGTTTTCATGCGACCAAGGTGTTCAACACCTTCGAGGGCGGCGCCATCATCTGCCCGGACGCGCGCACCAAGCAGCGCATCGACCACCTGAAGAATTTCGGCTTCGTCGACGAAGTCACCGTGGTGGCAGCCGGCATCAACGGCAAGATGAGCGAGCTTAACGCCGCCTTCGGGCTGCTGCAACTCAAGCACGTCGATGGCGCCATCGCGCGCCGCCGCGAGATCGATGCGCGCTACCGCACGCTGCTGGCCGGCATGAAGGGCATCCGATGCCTCGACGATGCCGGGGAGCTGGTGGCCAACCACTCGTATTTCCCGATCCTGGTCGGCCCGGATTATGCGCTCGGGCGTGACGAGCTGTATGCGAAGCTCAAGGAGCAGGGCATCCACGCGCGTCGCTACTTTTACCCTTTGATTACCGACTTCCCGATGTACCGCGGTTTGCCGTCGGCGCGCCGCGACAACCTGCCGGTGGCGTGCGCCGCTTCACGCGAGGTATTGTGCCTGCCTATCTATCCGGCGCTCGATGATGCCGATGTCGAGCGCGTGGCGGGCCTGATCGCCACGGCCTGCGCGTGATGCAGCCGATCGTCATCTTCGGCGCCGGTGGCCATGGCCGCGAAGTGCTGCAGCTGATCGCCGACATCAATCGTGCCAGCCTGGCCGCCGGCCTGGCGCCGGTATGGGATTGCCGCGGCTTCCTGGTCGATACCGACTACCTCGCCGGCGCGCCGTCAATGGTTGGCGGCTTGCCGGTGTTGGGCGACCTGGCCTGGCTGGCCGCGCATCCCGAGGCGCAGGTGGTGGTGGCGCTGGGCGCGCCGGCCGCGCGCCGCCGCGTGGTGGCACGCATCCGCGCGCAAGGCGAAAACGGTTTCCCGGTGCTGGTCCACCCGCGTGCCTGGATCGGCGAGCGCGTCACGCTCGGCGTTGGTACGCTGGTCTGCGCCGGCGCCATGCTCACCACCGATATCCAGGTCGGCGCCCATGTGCACCTGAACGTGGCATGCACGCTGGCGCACGACGACGTGCTGGAAGATTTCGTGACCTTGAGCCCGGGCGTGCATGTCGCCGGCAATGTGCTGCTGGAAGAGGGCGCGGAGCTGGGCACCGGCTGCGCCGTGATCCCGCGCTGCACGGTCGGCAAGTGGTCGGTGCTGGGCGCCGGCGCGGTCGTCACCAACGACATCGACGCCGACTGCACCGCCGTTGGTGCACCGGCGCGCAGCGTCAAGTGTCGCGCGCCGGGCTGGCACCTGGCTTGAGCATTAATTCAAATATCAAGTGCATCGTGTGACGTCAGCGCCGGCAGCACCAGCGCCAGTTCGGCCAGCGCGCGAAACACCGGTTCGGTGAGCGCTTCGGCCGCGTCGGCCAGCGCGCCGCTGGCGTGCACGCGGCCGATCGGCAGCGTGGTGCGCAGGTTCCAGCGCACCACCCGTACGCCGGCCTTGGCGACCGCCGCTGCCAAGACCGGCTGGAGCGACTCCAGGCGCGCCAGAAAGCGCGATTCCGGCGCGCACAGGTCGATCGCAACACCACCCGGCAGCGCCTTCACCTGCACCACGATGTGCACCCCATCGTCGAGTTCGAGCATCAGGCGCAGCGCCGCCCGGCGCCGTCGGCCGTGGCCGGGCGTGCGTTCGTCGGGCACTACTTGCAAGGTGTGCGCGTGGCGGTCGCCCGTGTGCACCGTGAAGCGCCAGGCGTCCGGCGGCGCGTGCTGCTGCTCCTGGCGCAGGATGCGGCCTTCCTGCGCCGCCGCCAGCTGGGCCGGCGACAAGTGTCCGCTGCTGGCCTGGATCTCGCGCGCCGCCGCCAGCGCGCCATAGGTGCGTACTGTGGAACGCCAGTTGCCGGCCAGGGCCTCGCCCTTGAGCGCCGGATAGGCCAGCTGGCGTGCCAGCATTACCTGATCGGGCCGCATCGCCGCCGCATCCTGCAGCGCTGCCGCGCTCGCTGTGGTCTGCGCCGTAGCGGCAGGCTGGGCGGCAACCGGTTGGGAAAACGGCAGCGGCGGCGCGTTGTCGCCCGCCGCCAGCATGGCCGCCGGCGCGGCGGCGGCGATGGCGCCGACCGGGCCGCCCGCGGTGGCCGGAGTGAGAGGGTGCAGCAGATTGGCGGGGAAGCTGATGGCCATGGCGGTACTCATGCGGATGGGCGCGGCGTAAAAACAAAAATGGCCAACCCGACTGCGGTTGGCCATGTGCGGGACCGGGCTGGATCAGCCCGGGAACCTCCGATATTACTGCAGCAGCGACATGACCATCGACGACATGCTGTTCGCTTGCTTGAGCATGGCGGTCGAGGCTTGCTGCAGCATCTGGTTGGACGTCATGTTCGCGCTTTCCGCGGCGAAGTCGACGTCCATGATGCGGCCCATTGCGGCCTTGCTGTTGGTGCTGATGTTCGACAGGTTGTTGTAGACGTGTTCCAGGCGGTTGGCGGCGGCGCCCAGGTCCGAACGCAGGGTGCCGACTTTGTCCAGCGCGGTCGACAGGTTGCCGATGGTGGTGGTGGCTGCAGTGGCACTGGCGATTTCGGTGCCGGCGGTGGTTGCGGTGCTGGCGTACTTGGCGCTGGCGGTGCTGACGGCGGTGGTCACGGCCGACATCGAGGTGCTCAGGTCAACCGTCATGGTTTCGCTCGACGATGCGCCGATCTGGAAGGTCATCGCGGTGGTCAGCGTGCCGTTGGTGCCGGCCAGCAGGTTGGCGCCGCCGAAGGTGGTGTTCTTCAGGACGTTGCCCAGTTCCTTGCCCAGTGCATCGAATTCCGACTGCATGGCGGTCTTGTCGGCGGTGGTCGACGACGCATCGGCTGCCTGGGTGGCCAGGTCTTTCATGCGGATCAGCATGTTGCTGACTTCGTCCAGCGCGCCTTCGGCGGTCTGCAGCATCGAGGTCGAATTCTGGGTGTTGCGCATTGCCACTGCCATGCCCGAGGTCTGGGCTTTCAGGCGGGTAGCGATCTGCAGGCCGGCAGCGTCATCCATTGCCGAGTTGATGCGGTAGCCGGTCGACAGGCGGGTCATCGAGGTCGACAGCGAGCTCTGGGTGCGACCGATGGCGTTTTGTGCGGACAGGGCGGCGTTGTTGGTGTGAAGGCTCAGCATGGTGAACTCCTACTAGCGAATATGGGGGAAAGAAACCGTTTTAATCGAGTGCGTCACTCGCTCTCACATGTACAAGGCGACCGGTTCCAATCTTTCATTAAGTGCCCTACGGAAATTATTTTATTTATTTATGCGATCCGTAACATTTGTTCGTGCGCATCGTGGCGCACGGCCTTGCTGCCTTACGTGGCCGGCATGTCCTGGCCACCGCTCAGCTCTGCCAGATGCACCCGGATCGCTTCCGGCGTCTTGCCGTCACACCATTGCATCCACATCTTGCGCAGCGCCAGTTCCAATCCGGCTGCCACCACGCCCGGGTAGCCGACCACCGATGAGGTAAAGCGTTCGCGCATGCCGGCGCGCAGCGCCGCCAGGGTCGGCAGGTTTTGCGACAGGAACACGCCCAAGTTGACGAAGCTTGCGTCGTCGTCCGCCAGGAATGAACTCAGACCCAGATGCGCCAGGTAGCCCAGCGCCGCGTGGCTTGGATTTGTCGGTCCGATCGTGGTCAGCGTCGGTACCCCCATCCACAGGGCATGGCAGACCGTGGTCGCGCCAGTATAGGGAAATGGGCTGAAGCAGATATCGACGTCGGCGTGCTGGGCGAGATACTTACCCATCGTGGTGCGCTCGCGCAGGATCAGGCGTTCGCGCCCGATGCCTTGTTCCTCGAACCAGCGCAGCATTGCTGCCTCGTTGTTATTGTAGGTGCCGCCAATGAGCATCTTCGCATCCGGCACCGCGCGCAGCAGTTTGGACCACAACGCCACGGCGTCGCGGCTGACCTTGTTGGCGCGGTGGAAGCTGCCGAACGTAATATGGCCGTTGGCAAGCGCGGGCAGCGGGCTGACCTCCGGCGCGGCGGCGTGCGGTAAAAATGGTGCGATCAACGGCATGCGTACGATCTTTTCGCAGAACTGGTCGTCATAGCGGCCTTGCGGCAGATAGAACTGGTCGGCCAGGTAGTAATCCATGGCCTGAAGGCCGGTGCTGCCGGCATAGCCAATCCAGCTCGCCTGCACCGGCGCCGGTTTGCGTGCGAACAGCGTCAAGCGGTTCAGGGCTGAGTGCCCGGCCAGATCGATCAGGATATCGATGGCGTCGGCGCGGATCAGTTCTTCCACCGCCACATCGTCAAGTCCGTGGATCTCGCGCCAGTCGGGCACGTATCCACGCAGCAGCCTGGTGGTCTCGTCGTCGATGCTGTTGTTGTAATACACATACTGCTTCAACATCTTGCTCTCTTTAAGCAAGGCAAAGACCGGCGAAATGAACTGCGCCACTGCATGGCTATGCAGGTCGGGCGAAACGAAACCGATGCGCAGCACGCGCTGCGGATCGCGCAGGTTGGGATGCGGCATGCGCTGTGCAAGCAGCGGCGTTTCCCAACGCGCGCCGAAGTCGCGGTGCGCCGCCGTGAGCGCCGCCGCATCGCTCAAGCTATGGCTTAGCAGGAACAGCAACGCACTGTGCGAGTTCGCGCTGGGTGCCATCTCCATCGCGCGCTCCCAGTTGGCGCGCGCCTGCGTCCAATCGCCCAGCTCGAACTGGCACAGGCCGAGCGCCCGCAGCACATTTTCGTCGGGCATGGCCAGTGCAGCGCTGCGTTCCAGCGTCGCCCGTGCAGCGTCGAGCTGGCCCATCTCCTGCTGGCAAAAGCCCAGTTCAGCCAGCAACGTGGCATCATCCGGTTGCAAGATCAGCGCGCGGCCATAGAGTTCGGCCGCCTCGCTCCTGCGATCCAGTTTGCGCAGGCAGGTGCCAAGGGTGATATGGGCGTCGATCTGCTTGGGGCAGCGCTCCAGCACTTGTTCGAAGCAGATTGCGGCGCCCAGATGGTCATCAAGGCGCATCAGGGTGCGGCCCAGGTCCATTCGTGCATCGAGGTGCTCGGGCGCCAGCGCCAGCACTTGGCGGAAAGCCGCTGCCGCCTCGGAATAGCGTCCTGCGGCATGCATCGCAACGGCAAGGCCGAGCTGGATGGCGGCATGCGCCGGCGCCAGCGCCGCTGCGCGGCCTGCACTGGCGATGGCCGCATCAAGCTGGCCATCCTGGCGCAACACGTCCGCCAGTCCCTTGTGCAGGTCGGCATCGTTGGCCTGCAGCTTGATGGCGCGTCGGTAGGCATCGATCGCCTCCTTGCGCTGCCCGAGGTCGTGCAAGGCCGGCGCCAGCACGCCGTACAGGGCGCCCAGCGAAGCATCCAGTGCCAGCGCTTTTTTCAGCGCGGCCACACCCTCATCCAGCCGGTGCACGCGCAGCAGGTCGATGCCGAGCAGGGCGTGGTTGCGCGCGTCGCGCGGATTGGCCTTGATGGCGCGCCGGTGCTGGGCGATCTCGGGAGTGTCGGGGATGTAGGCGGGAGAGTTCATGCGGGCTCTTGAGGTTCGGGTGAACGGATGCGGTGCGCAGACGGTGTCTGGAATTGTAGCTTGCTGCCAAGCGTCGATGCTACCTTGCGGCAACATTTCTGTTCTGCATTATCCAGTGCCGATGTGATGTGTGGCGCGATTGCCGCAGAGACAGGGCTGCGGGCACTGACTACGCGTTCGATTGAACGGAATGATGATTTCTGTTAGGCAATATATTATGATGGACTTTTATTGAGACTCCGGCATTGCGCCAGCATTTATCTTTATGGGCAACGTCAACAACATCGCCGGATGGCGGGAGCGCATCTTTTCGTCGCTCCTTGCCGTCGTGCTGCTGGTCGGTTCCGTCTCGACCCTCGCCATCATCCCGGTCCTGATCCATAACGGTCTCTGGCAGGTTGCCCTGGCCGATGCCGCAGCACTGGTGTGGATGTTCGTGATCTGGCGTCTCAAGCATTTGTCGTACACGACGCGGGTGCTGCATTTCCTGGCCGTCGTGTACATCCTGGCTGTGGTCCTGCTGCTGTCGGTCGGGGCCGCCAGTCTCAGCTACCTGCTCGGTCCGCCGCTGGTTGCTGCCATCCTGCTCAATCTTCGCTCTGCGCTGGTAGCGGTCGGATTCGGCATCCTGGCGCTAATCGTGGTCGGCGCCAGCGGCCACCTCCAACTGAATGTGCCGGGCTTGTACGACGCCCCGCTGGCGGCGTCGCTGGTCGCCTCGATCAATTACAGCACCGTCGGCATCATGCTGGCGCTGACGTGCAGCACTTTGTTGCAAGGTTTATCACGTTCGTTCGAGGAACTCGAGCTGACGTCGGCGGCAGTCGCGAGCCTGAACGATATGGTGCTGATCGTCAAAGCTGCCGAACCTGGCTCGGCGCTCCACCCCATCATGTTCGTCAACGACGCTTTTTTGCAGCGCACCGGCCATGCGCGCCAAGAGGTGCTGGGCAAGGATCTGCACATCCTGCAAGGTCCGGCCGACGATGGGAAACCGGTGGCGCGCCTGATTCAGTCGATGGCATCGAACCTGTCTTGCAAACAAGAGATGCTGAGTTATACGCGCTCGGGTGAGGCATTCTGGATCGAGATCGAGCTGGTTCCATTTGCGCGCAGTGGCCAGGTCACGAGTCACTGGGTGGCGGTCAGCCGCGACATCACCGAACGCCGCACGGCGGCCGAAGCCATTCATCGGCTGGCGTTCTACGATGTGCTGACGGAGCTGCCCAACCGGCGCCTGCTGATGGAACGCTTGTGCGCGCTGGTCGAACAAGGGCGCGCCGGGCAGTCGCTCAGCGCCGTGCTGTACCTGGACATCGACAACTTCAAGAGCATCAACGATGAACGGGGCCATGCCACCGGGGATGTCCTGCTCGAAAAGGCGGCCGGGCGGCTGCAGCAGGTCATGCGCGGGAAAGGGCTGGTCGCGCGCATCGGCGGCGACGAATTCGTCATCCTGCTCGAGCGCTGCGATCCCGATGTAACGGCCACCACGCGCATCGCCATGGAGAGCGCCGCCATGGTGCGCGCCGCATTGGCCGCGCCGCTCGACCTGGAGGGCCAGCCGTACCGGATTTCGGCCAGCATGGGCATCGCACTGGTGCTGCCGGGAGGCCCGAATGCGCATGACCTGCTGCGCGAGGCGGACACGGCGATGTATTACGCCAAGGCCGGCGGTCGCGATGGCGTGATGCTGTTCGAAAGCGCGATGCTGACCGAGGCCCAGCAGAAGCTGGCGCTGCAACGCGACCTGAGTGCGGCGCTGCATACCGACGAACTGGCGATGCACCTGCAACTCCAGGTTGACCGGCACGGCGCACCGGTGGGCGCCGAGCTGCTGATTCGCTGGCGCCGCCCGGACGGCAGCATGGTGCGGCCGGATATCTTCATCCCGGTGGCCGAGGCGAGCGGGCTGATCATTCCTCTCGGCCATTGGGTCTTGCGTCAGGCCTGCCTGGCCTGGCTGGCGCTGGAGCAGGCCGGGCATCCGCTGCCGCTGTCGATCAACGTCAGCCCCTTGCAGTTTCACCAGCCGGATTTCGTGGAACAAGTGCGCGCCATCCTCGCCGAAACCGGCGCGCCACCGCAGCAACTGATTTTCGAAGTAACCGAAGGCCTGTTGATCGAAAACATCGACCAGACGGTCGCGCGCATGCATCAACTCGCCGATCTTGGTATCCGCTTTTCGGTCGACGATTTCGGTACCGGTTATTCGAACCTGGCTTACCTGAAAAAAATGCCGCTGTACGAACTCAAGATCGACAAGAGCTTCATGCGCGACATCCCGCAGGATCGCAACAGCACGGCGATCGTGCAGTCGATCCTGGCGATGGCGGGGCACCTGGGGCTGCGCGTGGTTGCCGAAGGGGTGGAGACGGCGGCGCAGGCGGCGTATTTCGCGCAGCATGGCGAGGTCTTCATGCAAGGCTTCCACTACCATCGTCCAATGCCGCTGTGCGAGACGCTCGACCGCCTGTCTGTGGCGCGGCAGGCCTTGCCTCGGGGTGCCACAGCGGATCAGGCGCCAGCGTTGGCAGCCTGAACGCGGCGGTGCTGCCGCATGGAAGGCCGACGCCACTCGGCCAAGCCATGGCCTGACGCTGAGCCTCTTTTGCTCTATCATGTCCGGCTTCGCCCATGCGGCGCGTTTTTTTCAAGCATTCAATGACTTCTGTAACCGCCAACCCGGTCGCCAAGCGCCGCCTGTCCGTCGCCCCCATGATGGACTGGACCGACCGCCACTGCCGCGTGTTCCACCGCCACATCACGCGGCACACCTGGCTGTACACCGAGATGGTGACCACCGGCGCCCTGGTGCATGGCGACGTCGAGCGCCACTTGCGCTACGACGCTATCGAGCATCCGGTGGCGCTGCAGCTCGGTGGCAGCGACCCGGCCGACCTGGCGCACAGCGCCAAGCTGGGGGAGCAATGGGGCTACAAGGAGATCAACCTCAATTGTGGTTGCCCATCCGAACGGGTGCAGAAGGGCGCGTTCGGCGCCTGCCTGATGAACGAGCCGCAACTGGTGGCCGACTGCGTCAAGGCGATGCGCGACGCGGTGTCGATCGACGTCACGGTCAAGCACCGCATCGGCATCGACTACAACGAAGACTATGGCTACGTGCGCGATTTCGTCGGCACGATTGCCGAGGCCGGTTGCAACACCTTCATCGTGCATGCCCGCAATGCCGTGCTGAAGGGCTTGTCGCCCAAGGAAAACCGCGAAATCCCGCCGCTGCGCTATGCGGTGGCGTATGAGCTCAAGCGCGAATTTCCCGACCTGGAAATCATCATCAACGGCGGCGTCAAAACGAACGACGAGATTGCCCAGCACCTGGAGCACGTCGACGGCGTGATGCTGGGCCGCGAGGCGTATCACAACCCCTGGCTGATGGCCGACTGGGACACCCGTTTTTATGGCGCACGAGCCGCAGAACAGCCGCGTTCACGCGTGGACGTGCTCGAAGCGATGATCCCGTACATCGACGAACAACTGCGCCTGTACGGCCCGCGCGGTCTGAAACTGAACAGCATCACGCGCCACATGCTGGGCCTGATGACAGGCCTGCCCGGCGCGCGCGCGTTCCGGCAGACCATGTCCGATTCAAAGAAGCTGGCTGCGGGCGATGCGCGCCTGTTACTCGAAGCGGCAGCAAAAATGCCTGCCATAGTGTAATTCTCTTACTGTAACAACAAGAAAAGGCGTGCTGCGGCACGCCTTTTTACATTGGTTGTCGACAAATTGCGACATTTAATTATCAATGCGGCCATTATTGCCGTGAAGAAGCTTGCCGCGTGGAAATGCTCCGACCATAATCTGGTTCTGTCGTAAGCAGTTGAGCAATGTCAACGTTGTTGTAGTGCTGAAACAGTTCAGTAGAGCAAAAGATTTTCCAGCGATAAAGCAAAGTTTTTGATTTATCCTTGAGGAAACAAGTGAATGGGATGAGCAACATCACCTTCACGCGCTTCGCACGGCGCTAGCTCTCCGGGCGAGTTTCGATCATAAAAGTACAGGGAAAACACGAATGAACTTGAACAACATGAAGGTCGGCACCCGTCTGGCCCTCGGTTTCGCACTGGTCCTGGTCCTGCTCGTCGCAGTCGCGGTGGTAGGCATCCTGCGCATGGCGCAGATTCAGGATCGCCTCGACCACGTAGTAAGCGTTAGTAACGTCTCGACCGGCTTGGTGATCGACATGCGCAACAACGTCAGCGACCGCCTTGCTTCCCTGCGCGTGCTGACCCTGATGACCGACCCGGCCGACATGGAGCCGGAACTGGCCAAGTTCAAGGAACAGACCGCCAAGTACACCGAAACCCAGGCCAAGCTCACGGGCATCTTCGCGGCCCACGCCAACGATAAAGAAAAGACCCTGCTGGCGCAGATCAAGGAACACGAAGCGACTGCCATGCCGGCCATCGCCCGCGCTTCCGAACTGTACCTGGCCAACAATGCGATGGACGCTACCCGCGTGATGATCCGCGAAGTGCGCCCGGTGCAAAAGAAATGGACCGACGCCCTGAACCAGCTGGCGGCACAGGAAGACAAGCAGAACGCCCAAAGCAAGCTCGACGCCGAAGCCGCGTTCTCGAATGCCCGTAACTTCATGCTGGCCCTGCTGGCGATCGCCGTGGTCATGGGCGCCGCAGCAGCCTGGGTGATCACCCGCAGCCTGATCAAGCAGCTCGGCGGCGAGCCTGGCTACACCGCGAAGATTGCCGGCAGCATTGCCCACGGTGACCTGTCGATCGTGATCGATACCAATGCATCCGACAAAGGCAGCCTGCTGGTCGAAATGAAAGAAATGCGTAACAGCCTGGTCGGCATCGTCCAGCAAGTGCGCCGCGGCACCGAAACCATCGGCACTGCCTCGCGTGAAATCGCTGCCGGCAATATCGACCTGTCGTCGCGTACCGAACTGCAAGCGAGCTCGCTGGAAAAGACCGCCTCGGCGATGGAACAGCTGACCTCGACCGTGAAACAGAACGCCGACAATGCCCGTGAAGCCAATGCGCTGGCCGCGACCGCCTCGAACGTGGCCCTGAAGGGTGGCGAAGTGGTGTCGCAAGTGGTGGGCACGATGGGCGAGATCAACACCTCGGCCAGCAAGATCGCCGACATCATCGGCGTGATCGACGGCATCGCTTTCCAGACCAACATCCTGGCGCTGAACGCCGCGGTCGAAGCGGCCCGTGCCGGTGAACAAGGCCGTGGCTTTGCGGTCGTCGCTTCCGAAGTGCGCAACCTGGCCCAGCGCTCGGCTGCGGCAGCAAAAGAAATCAAGACCCTGATCGGCGACTCGCTGGACAAGGTCGAACGCGGCAGCAAGCTGGTCGGCCAGGCCGGCGTGACGATGGATGAAGTGGTCTCGAGTGTCAAGCGCGTGACCGACATCATGAGCGATATCGCCAGTGCCAGCGCCGAGCAGAGCGCCGGCATCGCCCAGGTCAACACCTCGATCATCGAGATGGACGGCATGACCCAGCAGAACGCCGCGCTGGTCGAAGAAGCCGCCGCCGCCGCCCAGAGCCTGCAAGATCAGGCCGCCGAACTGGCGCGGGTGGTCAGCATCTTCAAGCTCGAAGAAGGCGAACAGTTCCAGTTCGACGCACCGGCCCCGGTTGCCGCTGCCCCGGCTGCCACCGGCACTGCAGTGGCCGTGGTGCCGCGTGCTGTCGTCAAGCGCGCTGCACCTGCGGTGACGAAGAAGCCGGCTGCCAGCGTCAAGCGCAACGAGGCGCCAGCCCAGTCGAAGCCGAACAAGGCCGCAGCGCCTGCCGGCGCCGACGAGTGGGAAGAATTTTAATCAGCAGTTAAGCAGTATCAGACGTACCCGAAGTAGCCAAGAAGTAAAAAGACGTAGTGCCGCGCTGGCCCATGAGCCGACGTGCTGAGAGACTTACAACTAACCTAATACCTTACTGGGGAAATTATGAAAAACCTGTCCGCCAAGCTGTTCGTTGCACTGACCCTGACCGGCGCCGCCGGCGCGAGCTTCGCCGCTGAAGTCCCGGCCTCGTTCGATCCGAAGAAGTGCTCGATCGAATATCCGAAGACCTCGCTGATGAACGAAGAGCAGGGCACGACTTCGGCATCGTTCCTGGTCAATGCGGACGGCTCGGTGGCGGAATCGAAGATCGAAAAGTCGAGCGGCTTCAAGAACCTGGACAAGGCGCTGGTCAAGGGCCTGACCTCGTGCAAGTTCAAGCCGGGCACCAAGGACGGCGCGCCGGCCCAGACCTGGACCAAGGTCGACTACGCCTTCAAGCTGGACTGATTTTCTCCTGCACAGCCGGCCTCCTGGCCGGCTGTGTTCTTTGTTCCGCGCAGTTCCTTGCACTACCTCCCCCCCGCAGGCCATCCCCGTATTTCCCGCACGACCTTCCCAATCTGCGCAAACGCGCAATATGCATCCGCTGTTACAAATTTGTTGCGGTATGTATCGACTGTAAAGACTTCCTTCAAATCACCTTTTTGCAGTCGTGGCTGGCTATAGTGGTTTCACACAAACCAGAAGGAGAGCACCATGAAAGCCATTCTCACCGCCACTGCCGCCGCCCTGATCGCCACCGCCAGCTTCGCGCCGGCACAGGCCCAGCCGCACCATCCGCGCGCCGACGTGATCATCATCAAGAAGGCGCCGCCAGCGCCGCGCCATGAGTCGGTGCCGAAGGCGCGTCGCGGTTACGATTGGGTGCCGGGCTACTGGAACTGGAGCGGCCGCCGCCATGAATGGGTTGCCGGTCATTGGGAAAAAGTGCGTCCGGGCTATGCCTACCAGCGCGCGACCTGGCGCCAGGACCGTAACGGCTGGCACCTGGACCGCGGCGGCTGGCGCGCCGAACGCCAGGCTGCGGTGCGCCGCGATCGCGACGGCGACGGCGTCCCGAACCGCTACGACGAGCGTCCCAACAATCCGTACCGTAATTGACGTGTAATCAGCGGGACGTAACGCCGGACCGGCCTTGAGAGCCGGTCCGGCTTTTTTTTATGCCATGGCGTAATCGCCGCCGCACACCTGATTGCGCCCCGACTGCTTGGCCTGGTACAGCAGCACGTCGGCGCGTTCCACCAGCGCGGCCGCGGTGTCGGTGGCGCTGCCGCGGGCCAGGGTATGCACGCCGGCGCTGATGGTGACGATGCCGGGGCCGTTGCCCGCATGCGGAATCGCCAGCGCCATCACTGCGGCGCGGATGCGCTCGGCCACCATGCGCGCGCCGGCGGCGTCGGTATCGGGCAGCAGCGCCACGAATTCTTCGCCGCCATAGCGCGCCGCCAGGTCGGCCGGCCGCACCAGGCAGTCGGCGAGGGCCGCCGCCACCCGGCGCAGGCAGGCGTCGCCTTCGACGTGGCCATAGGTATCATTGAAGCGCTTGAAATAATCGACGTCGAAGATCACCAGCGACAGCGGCGCGCCGGCGCGCAGGGCGCGCGCGGTTTCCTGCTGCAGCATGTCGTCGAAGCGGCGCCGGTTGGCGATGCCGGTCAGGCCATCGTGCTCGGCCAGCACCGCCAGCTCACGGTTGTGCTCCTGCAGCGTTTCGCGCGCCTGCACCAGTTCGTGCTGGAGGTGGTCGCGGATCATGATCTGGCGCACCAGGCGCGCGCCAAAGCCCAAGAGCAGCACGATCGCCACCACCGTGATCGCGGCCTGGGTCAGGGTCGAATGCCACCATTCGCGCAGGATCTCGTCGCGCGACTGCGCGGTCGCGATAATCAAAGGATAGGTTTCCAGATGGCGGTAGCTGTACAGGCGCTCGATGCCGTCGATGTTCGAGCGCAGCATGGCAGTGCCGGCCGGACCTTTGGTGCGGTACATCCGATACACCGGGCCATTGGTGATATCGGTGCCGATCAACTGTTCGCTGTGCGGGTGGCGGTAGACCAGGGTGCCGTCGTCGAGGCTCAGGAGAATCACGCCTTCGCGGCCGACATTGAAGCTCTGGTACAACTTGGAAAAGTATTCGATGCGGATCGTGCCCAGCGCCACGCCGGCGAAGCTGCCGTCCGCATGATCCAGGCGACGCGACACCGGCAACACCCAGGCGCCGGTCGAGCGGCTGCGCACCGGTTTGCCGATGTGCACACGGCGCTCGGCATGGGTGGCGTGGTACTTGAAATACTCGCGGTCGGCGTTGTTATGCAGGGGCGTGCGGTCGAGCGAGGTCATCATCCACCGGCCGTCGGCGTCGAACACGAACAGACCGTGCAGTTCTTCGACCTGGGACACCATGTTCTTGAGGTGCTGTTGCAGGCGAGCGGCGCCGGGCCCGGCCACGCCATCGCTTTCGACCCGCTCGACCACGCCGGCCAGCACCGTGTCGACTACCCGCACCGCGCTTTCGCCCTGGGCGGCCAGCGCATGCGACATATTCGTGGTGCCGACGCCGACTTCCTTGAGGCGGTCGCTGCGGGCGCGCCAGGCGTCGGAACTCTGGATCGTCAACAGCAGCAGGCACAGCGCCACCACGAACAGGATGGCGTAACGGACGGCGGGGCGCTTTGCGGCGGTCAGGCGGGTGATGCGGGGATTGGCACTCTTGTCTGGCATGGGGCTGAACTGAAAGTCATCCGCGCGAGCATACCATCTATGAATGCGAGGCAGATACTTAATTTCTTTTATAAAACTCACCGATTGTCTCACATTGCTTGTGATCTACACGGCAAGTTGAACACTATTACATGCGTGTCCTGACGCGGCGGCAATCTTGCAGTTGCCAGTACGCGCGCTGTGCGTCAGCCGACCCGCAAGCCAAGCTCGGCAACCAGTTCCGCCGCCTGGCGCGGCGTGATCCAGGCGCCCTGGAACAGCTTGGCATCGGCCAGGCGCACGCCGCCCAGATCGGTTTCGCGCAGGTCGGCATTGTCGAAGCGCACGCCTTTCATGTTGGCGCCGCGCAGGCTGCCGCCTTCGAACACCGCGTCGCGAAAGTCGCAGCCGCCCAGGTCGGCGTCAGCCAGGTCGAGTCCGATCAGGCGCGCCTTGCGAAACGACATGCGGCGCAGGTCGGCGCTATTCATCAGGCAATCTTCAAACATCAATCCCAGGTGTGCGGCTTCTTCGAAGCTGGCGCCGGTGAGTTTGCAGCCCTTGAGCGTGCTTGACGCCAGGCGCGCGCGGCGCCAGCTGCTGTTGTTCAGGTCGCAGCTGTGGAACTGGGCATCGGTGAGATCGGCCGCTTCGAAATCGACCTGGCGGCCACGGCAGCGGCGCCACACGGTCTGGGCCAGGTTGGCGGCGTACAACGAGGTCTCGGCGATGCTGCAGTTGCTGAAGGAGCAGCCACCCAAATCGAGCCGCGACAGATCGGCGCCATCGAACGCGCACTCCTGGAACGCCGGCGTACCTTGCCCGAGCAGGGCTTCGACTTCGGCGCGGCCGAGGGTTTCTCCAACAATCTGCATGCGAACAACCCTTGATAGCAAAAAAGGCCACGTGCCGGAGCAGGTGACCTTTTTTTAATTCTTTGGGGTGGCTGATGGGGCTCGAACCCACGACAACAGGAATCACAATCCTGGACTCTACCAACTGAGCTACAGCCACCACTGAACTACGTTACTGCTTTTCTGTCTCAGCATTGCTGCGACAGGCCACGATTATAGTGCCTCGCAAGAAAAGTGGCAACTTTAAATGTGGCGCGCGATGGGCCAGCCGGCCGGCGGCGCAATATCGACCTCGATCACGCGCGGATCGATGCCGAGCAGGCCGCGAAATGCCGCGCTCAGCGTTTCGGCGCGGGCGCTGGTATAGCCGGTCAGGCTGGCCGCGCCGGCGTGTGCATCGGCAGCGCGCGCCAGCGTGCCGCCGGTTAGCAGACGCGACAGTTGACGTGCGACCGCGTCGCCGGTCTCGACCAGCGGCACGTCCGGCGCGCCGTACGCCGTCAGCACGCGCTCGATCGCGCCGCGCACCAGGGGATAGTGGGTGCAACCGAGCACCAGGGTGTCGGCGCCGTGGTCGAGCAGCGGCCAGATGTAGCGCGCCAGCATGGCGACCGTGTCTTGCGACGCAAGGTCGGCGGACTCGATCTGATCGACCAGGCCGATACAAGGTTGCAGCAGGAAATTGACGCCGGTGTCGCTGTGGATCTGGTCGCGCAGGGCCAGGAATTTTTCGCTGCGCAAGGTGCGTTCGGTGGCCAGCACGCCGACCTTGCCGCTTTTGCTGAGGGCGGCGGCCGGTTTCAGGCCGGGCTCGACGCCGACGATCGGCATGCCGGGATGGCGTTCGCGCAGCTCGCGCACGGCGGCGACGGTAGCGGTGTTGCAGGCCACGACCAGCGCTTTGGCGCCTTGTTCGAGCAAGAATTGGGCGACGCTCAGGACGCGTTCGATGACCACCGGTTCGGGTTTGTCGCCGTAGGGGGCGAAACCGGAGTCGGCGAAATACAGCAGGTGTTCGTGCGGCAACTGGGCCTGGATGTGGCGCAGGACCGAGAGGCCGCCGAGGCCGGAGTCGAAGATGCCGACGGGGGCGGCCGGGGTGGAAAGGGGAGTGGTCATTGAGCGACCCGATGGAGGTGGAGCTGGTTGGACGCGTGGACGGGAGACCCGACCAGGCGTCCCCATCCACCCTACGTGCGATGCCGGTGAAGGCATCGCACGGATCGATCGTCAAGCGGCGTTGACGGGAATGCCTTTGAGCGACTCGATTTTCGCCGACCATTCTTTCGGGCCGGTGTTGTGGACCGAGGTGCCGGTCGAGTCGACCGCGACCGTCACCGGCATGTCGGTGACGTCGAACTCGTAGATCGCTTCCATTCCCAGGTCGGCAAAGCCAACCACCGTGGCCGACTTGATCGCCTTCGACACCAGATACGCCGAGCCGCCGACCGCCATCAGGTAGGCCGACTTATGCTTCTGGATCGATTCGATCGCCGCCGGGCCGCGTTCGGCCTTGCCGATCATCGAGATCAGGCCGGTCTGTTCCAGCATCATGTCGGTGAACTTGTCCATGCGCGTGGCGGTCGTCGGGCCCGCCGGGCCGACCACTTCGCCACCGACCGGATCGACCGGGCCGACGTAATAGATCACGCGGTTGGTGAAGTCGACCGGCAGCGGCTCGCCTTTGGCCAGCATGTCCTGGATACGTTTATGCGCGGCATCGCGGCCGGTCAGCATTTTGCCGTTGAGCAGCAGGGTCTGGCCCGGCGTCCACGAAGCGACTTCTTCTTTCGTGAGCGTATTCAGGTCGACGCGCTTGGATTTCTCGGTGTCCGGCACCCAATTGACGTCAGGCCAGGTCGACAGTGCAGGCGGTTCGATGTACGACGGACCCGAGCCATCGAGCACGAAGTGGGCGTGGCGGGTGGCGGCGCAGTTCGGGATCATCGCCACTGGCTTCGAGGCCGCGTGGGTCGGGTACATATTGATCTTCACGTCGAGCACGGTGGTCAGGCCGCCCAGGCCCTGGGCGCCGATGCCGAGCGCGTTGATCTTGTCGCACAGCTCGATGCGCAGTTCTTCGAGCTTGTTGTTCGGGCCGCGCTGTTTGAGCTCGTACATGTCGATGTCGTCCATCAGCGACTCTTTCGCCATCAGCATCGCCTTTTCGGCAGTGCCGCCGATGCCGATGCCGAGCATGCCGGGCGGACACCAGCCGGCGCCCATCAGCGGCACGGTCTTCATGACCCAGTCGACCAGCGAATCGGATGGATTGAGCATCACGAACTTGGTCTTGTTTTCCGAGCCGCCGCCCTTGGCCGCGACCTTGACGTCGATCGTATTGCCTTCGACCAGTTCCATGTGCACGACGGCCGGGGTATTGTCCTTGGTGTTCTTGCGCTCGAAGTGCGGGTCGGCCACGATCGAGGCGCGCAGCTTGTTGTCTTCGAAGTTGTAGGCGCGGCGCACGCCTTCATTGACCGCATCGGTGACGCTGCCGGTAAAGCCTTCCAGGCGCACGCCCATGCCGATTTTCAGAAACACGTTGACGATGCCGGTGTCCTGGCAAATCGGACGCTTGCCCTCGGCGCACATGCGCGAGTTGGTCAGGATCTGCGCGATCGCGTCCTTGGCAGCCGGGCTTTGCTCGGCCTCGTAGGCGCGCGCCAGGTGCTGGATGTAATCCGCCGGATGGTAATAGCTGATGTACTGCAGTGCTGCCGCGACCGATTCGATCAGGTCGTCTTGGGTAATCACGGTTGCCATTGTCGCTCTCGTTCAGGGGGTACCAGGAAAGGGTCTAGCTCTATCGTCTAGTTCGAGTTTTTATGCGTCGTCATCACGATGCGGTCGGTGTAGGCAATCGCCATCGCCGACAGCAGGAAAGCAAAGTGAATCAGGGTCTGGAAGAACAGCGTCTTGATGTCATACGACGACGCATTGATGAAGGTCTTGAGCAGGTGGATCGACGAAATGCCGATGATCGCCATCGCCAGCTTGGTTTTGAGGACCGACGCATTCACGTGCGACAGCCATTCCGGCTGGTCCGGGTGGCCTTCCAGATGCATGCGCGAGACAAAGGTTTCGTAGCCGCCGATGATCACCATGATCAGGAGGTTGGAAATCATGACCACGTCGATCAGGCCCAGCACGACCAGCATGATGATGGTTTCGTTCAGGCGGGTAGGGCGCACCGCGCCCGGCACGCTGACGGCGTCGATGATGTGTTTCAGCGCATCGGCATTGCCCATCGCGGCGCCGATCAGGTCGACCAGTTCGACCCAGAAATGAAATACGTAGACGCACTGCGCCAGGATCAGGCCCAGGTACAGCGGCAGCTGCAGCCAGCGGCTGGCAAAAATCAGGTTGTTCAGCGGGGTCAGTTTGCGGACGGGTTGGTTCGGTGGTAGCGCGGACATCGGGAAGGAGACTCCAGGGGGAATGCGTGAAAATTCAGCTCAGCATTTTACACCGGCGTCTGGCGATGAGGTGACGCACGGTTTGCTCTTGCACGCTTTGCAACGGACGGCGTTAGAATCGGATCATGCGCGTTTGAGAGGGCGCGACGACAGAAGTCTATGGCTTGCCGGCTGTATGGACGGCGCCCTGCAAAGACTCAGTGTAAGGGCGAAGTAAGCGAGCGCCCCTAAGGTATCCGACAAAACACTACTATGGAGACTAGTATGGCCGAGAACGAGACCACCCAGGACCAGAACCAGGGCCTGCAAGAACACCGCGTGTTCAATCCACCTGCCGGATTCGCCGACAAGGCCGCCGTGAACGGCATGGCCGCTTATGACAAGCTGTGCGCCGAAGCGGCCAGCGACTACGAAGGTTTCTGGGCGCGCCTGGCGCGCGAGAACCTCGACTGGCACCAGCCATTTACCCAGACCCTCGACGAATCGGACGCGCCATTCTATAAATGGTTTGGCGATGGCCAGATCAACGCGTCCTACAATTGCCTCGACCGCAATCTGGAAAACGGCAACGCCGATAAAACCGCGATCATCTTCGAAGCCGACGATGGCGCCGTGACCCGCGTCACCTACCGCGAACTGCACGCGCGCGTCGGCAAATTCGCCAACGCCCTCAAATCGCGTGGCATCAAGAAGGGCGACCGCGTCGTCATCTATATGTCGATGTCGGTCGAAGGCGTGACCGCGATGCAGGCCTGCGCCCGCATCGGCGCCACCCACTCGGTGGTGTTCGGGGGCTTCTCGGCCAAGTCGCTGCAGGAACGCATCATCGACGCCGGCGCCGTGGCCGTCATCACCGCCGATGAACAACAGCGCGGCGGCAAGTCGTTGCCGCTGAAGGCCATCGTCGACGAAGCCCTGAACCTGGGCGGCTGCGATACCGTCAAGGACGTGATCGTCTACAAGCGCACCGGCGGCAATATCGCCTTCAAGGAAGGGCGCGACATCTGGCTGCATGATTTCATCGAAGGCCAGAGCGAACAATGCGAACCGGAATGGGTCGACGCCGAACACCCGCTGTTCATCCTCTATACGTCCGGCTCGACCGGCACCCCGAAAGGCGTGCAGCACTCGACCGGCGGCTACCTGCTGTGGGCCGCGCTGACGATGAAGTGGACGTTTGATTTGAAGCCGGACGACGTCTACTGGTGCACCGCCGACATCGGCTGGATCACCGGCCACACCTATATCGCGTATGGCCCGCTGGCAGTGGGCGGCACGCAAGTCGTGTTCGAAGGCGTGCCGACTTTCCCGCATGCCGGCCGCTTCTGGGAAACGGTCGCCAAGCACAAGGTGTCGATCTTCTACACCGCCCCGACCGCAATCCGCTCGCTGATCAAGGCTTCGGACTTGGACGAGAAAGTGCATCCGAAGAATTTTGATCTCTCCAGCCTGCGCCTGCTCGGCTCGGTTGGCGAGCCGATCAATCCGGAAGCCTGGATGTGGTACTACAAAAACGTCGGCCAAGAACGCTGCCCGATCGTCGACACCTTCTGGCAGACCGAAACGGGCGGCCACATGATCACCCCGCTGCCGGGCGCGACGCCGATGGTGCCTGGGTCGTGCACACTGCCGCTGCCGGGCATCATGGCCGCGATCGTCGACGAAGCCGGCGCCGATGTGCCAAACGGACAGGGCGGGATCCTGGTGGTGAAACGTCCCTGGCCGTCGATGATCCGCACCATCTGGAACAATCCAGATCGCTTCCGCACCAGCTACTTCCCGGATGAACTGGGCGGCAAGTACTACCTGGCCGGCGACGGCGCGATCCGCAACAAGGACACCGGTTACTTCACCATCACCGGCCGTATCGACGACGTGCTGAATGTCTCGGGTCACCGCATGGGCACGATGGAAATCGAATCGGCCCTGGTGGCGCACCCGATCGTGGCCGAGGCCGCGGTGGTGGGTCGTCCGGACGAGACCACCGGCGAATCGATCTGCGCCTTCGTCGTGCTCAAGCAGGCGCGCCCGACCGGCGAAGATGCCAGGAAGCTGGCCGCCGAACTGCGCACCTGGGTGGCGAAAGAGATCGGCCCGATCGCCAAGCCGAAAGAGATCCGTTTCGGTGACAACTTGCCGAAAACTCGTTCAGGCAAGATCATGCGTCGTTTGCTGCGCGTGCTGGCCAAGGGCGAGGCCATCACGCAGGACGTGTCGACGCTGGAGAATCCGGCGATTCTGGAGCAGCTCAAGGACGGCGTTTAATTCTTGTCGTTTTATGCGGCCTGTTGGGCCGCATAAAAAATGTCCGCTACCTCGTGAGAGGGGCGGACATTTTTGTTCAATACAATAAGCGATAACTTCACCGATCCAATGGCACCACGTAGCATGGACGGCTCGCCGTCCACGCGTCCAGCCAGCCCAAAATGGCCGTAGGGTTGGCGGCTCCGCCGCCGACGCGTTCAATCAGCCCATTATCAGCCGCGATGCAAGCGGCCGTGTGTTGACCGCGTCGGCGGCAAGCCGCGGGGCCGCCGAGGCCAACCCTACATCTTCTGCAGTTGTTGCCTTGCGTAATCCGCGCCAGGCCCCCTAGGCGCCAATTCAAGGTAAGTCTTGAACGCCCCCCTGGCCTTGTCCGCTTGACTGGCCCGCGCATACGCATCGCCCAGATTCCGATATGCCACCGCCCGCGACGGATCCATCTTGATCGCATTCTCAAACCAGCGCGCCGCCTCCATAAAGCGCTCCTGTTTATAAAACACGAAGCCGAGGTTATTCGCCGCCAGCGCAAAATCCGGTCGCAGTTTCAACGCCTCGGTAAATTGCGCTTCGGCCTGCGCATACTGTTTCTCGCGATACAGCTGCAGCCCCAGATCGTTGGCCCGCTGCGCCGCCTGCCGGTTCGACACCGGCACCGCCGCCGGCGCCTTGATCCTGGTCTCGCCACCCTGCAAATCCTTCACCACGACAGTCGCAGACGGCGCCGACGCCTGCGCATCGAGCTTGCTGTTAAGGGCAATCGCATCGTTGGACAGCTGCGCCGTCGAGGTGTTCAAGAATTCCGTCTCTTCCGGCAGCTCGAACACAAAGTCACCGCCCTCGGAGCCCGGCAGACTGCCAAACGCCGGCGTCTGGCGCGACACGCTCGACACTGCCGGCGCCACGTAGGCGGCCAGTTCGGTGGCCGTAATCAAGCCATCGCCATTCAGGTCGCCCTTGCCACCAAGACCTTGCAGCAAAGTCCAGGTAAACACCGAATGCCCGTTCGGCCCGCCATCGGCGACCAATTGATCGGTGCCGCCCGCGGTCAGCATCTGCCGTCCCAGCCGGCGCGCATTGTCACGCAGGAAGGATGCGTTGGCGGCGCCGCGCGTCAGGCCGAGGCCGCTGTAGCAGGCATCCATCACGAACAGCGCATGCTTGGCCGGCAGGCTTTCCGCAATATTCTGGATCTCGGTCATTGGAATCGCATCGGTGGCCAGCTTATTCGGGTCGGCGTCGAACGGCACGATGTAGCCGAGGTCGCGGCCCGAACTCAGTTTTCTCGTAGCGCCATGGCCGGCGAAGAACACGAACACGCGGTCGTTCGGCTGCAGGCCGCGATGCGCCAGCTGGCCGTGGAAGGCGGCCAGGATGCCTTCGCGCGTGGCTTGCTCGTTCTTGAGCGTGATGATGCGTTCCTGGGCAAAGCCGAACTTGCTCATCAACGCCTGGCCCACGCCCTCGGCGTCGCGCACTGCGTACTCCAGCCGCGGCCATTTCGGATACGCGTCGATGCCGATCAGGATCGCCCATGAGTTGGCATAGCCGGTTGCGGCCGCGCGCGGCACCGGCGCTGGTTTTGCTCCGGCATCGACGGTGAAGGTTTCGCCATCCCAGCCGGCAAACTGGTAGCCCTCGGCGGCCAGACGCTCGAGCACGCCCGGCAGCGCCTTCACGGTGCGCTCGTGAATGTCGTGAAACAGGATGATGCCGCGGCCTTCCTTCTCGACGCTGCGCAACACGCGCTCGGCGATCGAGGAGGGCACCGGATCGGCCCAGTCGAGCGAATCGATATTCCACATCATCGATTTGAGCTGAGCGTTGGCCAGCATCTGCATGCCTTCGCGATTGCGCGCGCCGTAGGGAAAGCGAAATAGCGACGAGCGCTGCGGGTCGACCGCTTTCAGTAGCTTGTCGGTGTCGAGGATCTCGGCCTTCAGGTTGTCGCCGGTCTGCTTCGATAACTGCGCGTGCGAGAAGCTGTGGTTGGCCAGCACATAACCGGCATCTTTCAGTTTGCGGCTGACCTGGGCGCCGGCGTTCAGCTTGGCCGCGCCTTGTGCGTCGAGCGAACCGAGGTTGCGGCCGACATTGAAGAACACGGCCGGCGCGTTGTACTGCTTGAGGATGGCGGCGATCTCTTCACTGTAGCGGCGGTGCGGGCCATCATCGAAGGTCAGGAGGACGGTCTTTTTCGGCAGCGACTTGCCGAAGATTTCCTCGCCTTCGCGGCCGGCCTGTGCCGATGCGGCCGCGGGTTCTTCAGGGTCCGGCCTGGCCGGGTAGGGCATGACAACGCCGTAGTCCTTGAGGATGCGTTCGCGCTGGTACAGCGTCTTGAGGTAGGCGACGTAACTGTCCCACTTCTCGCGCTTGAGCTCGATCGCGCGGGTCTCGAAGCGGCCGAAGACGGCGCGGATTTCCTTCTCATAATTGCGCTCGATCTCGGCCAGCGCGTCGAGGTCTTCCGAGATGCGCTTGTGCAGCTTGATCGCCGGCAGCGAGGAATCGTTGGCGACCTGCGCTTGCAGGCTGTGCATGGTTTCGCGGAACGCCAGGCGGTCGGCGTCGTACAGTCCTGCGCCGGATTCGATGTAGTCGAGCAAGGTGCCAATGGCGTCGAAGCGGCGCGGATTGTTTGACACGACCAGGGCGGCGAGGGCGGTCTCGACCTTGCCGATACGCTTCTGGTTTTCATGGAACAGTTGCTGGCCGACTTTGTTAGCTTGCGCCCGTTCGGCTGCCGACAGTGTCGCTTCGTCGTGGGTCAGGACGATGATCTTGCGGTAGGCGTCGAGCATGGCGCGCAAGTCGCTCGAGATGGCGCTCACATCCGCGGCGGGACTTGCTGCTTGGGGCTGGGCTTGTCCGGCCAGGGCAGCCGGCTTGCGGCTGACGATCCAGCTGCCAGTGCCGGCGCCTGCAGCGGCGACGGCGAAGATGACGAGGTAGAGTACTTTGCGCTTCACGTCGGGTCCGGGATAGGGCGTGTCTGGAAGAATTTCATCCTGGTAACGATACCATCTGAAGAGTGAGACTTGGTGTGCCGGGAGCAACGCTTGCCGGGTCTGGCGAGCGTGGGTCGTCACGATACCGTCATCGGTCTTGTACTGATGGGAATACTTGCTATAATAAGGGGCTTCGTGGGGTACCCACGGAGACCATCAGGAGAGGTGGATGAGTGGTTGAAGTCGCACGCCTGGAAAGCGTGTTTAGGGTCAAACCTAACGGGGGTTCGAATCCCCCTCTCTCCGCCAGGAATTTGAAAAGCCCCTTTACTGGGGCTTTTCTGTTTCTTCCTACCCCTATTTTTACCCACATCGCTAACTGAGCTGCTTATTGGCGCCTCGACGCAAATTCCTTGTTATTGAACCAACTGCTGGCGACGCTATTGAAGGCTGCCCCGCCATATTGTCTTGGTGTATGCTGCCGCCACTGACCCATACACGAAAGACCAACATGAAACGACTGCTTTCCTACTCCGTCCTCGGCCTGGCCCTTACGCTGGCAGTCGCCGGCTGCAAGCGCGCGGAGCAACCGCGACCGGCCGCAACGGCGAATGTCGTGGCGTTCCAAAAAATCGATACCGTCCCGGGCACCGGCAAGGAAGCAATCGCCGGCTCGACCGCCGTCGTTCACTACACCGGCTGGCTGTTCGATCCGACCGCGCCGTCGCAGCACGGCGCGCAGTTCGATTCCTCGCAAGGTCGTTCGCCGTTCAGCTTCCCGCTTGGTGGTGGGCAGGTCATCAAAGGATGGGATGAGGGCGTGCAGGGGATGAAGGTCGGTGGCAAGCGTACCCTGATCCTTCCTCCGGACATGGGATACGGCGCAGGCGGCGCGGGCCCGATCCCGCCGAACGCCAATCTGATCTTCGAAGTCGAGCTGCTGGACGTTCGTTAAGCAGTCGTATTCATCCGCGCGACGTCGCCTCCGGGTGATCGCGCGGCTGGGTAAAAGTGCAATTCGTCTTTGTTATGGAACGAAAAAGCGACTTCCATGGCACAGACTGTTGCATAGTGGTTTAAGCAACGGATTGAACTTCAGATATTGAATACGTCTAGTTAGATTCTGATAGAATCTTTCCAGTAGTTACATAAATGCTCTGCGTCAATTCGCAGACAGACGTTCCAGTTCGACAGAAAGCGCCTCGTCGTTCTGTCGTCGGCCCAAAAAACGCCGACAGTTCCACCCCCACTTTTATTTCTTACTGGAGCTTGCGCCCAATGCGTATCAAGTCTGTCCTGCTGTGCCTGTCTGCTGCTGCCGCCTTCGGTTCCAGCTTCGCCAATGCCACCCCGATCCTGGTCAACGGTAACTTCGAGTCGACCACCAACGGCGGCAACAAGCAACTGTCGTCCCACGTCACTGACAGAACCGACCGCACCACGCTCACCGGCTGGACCAGCAGCAACGGCAACGACGGCGGCTACAACTTCGTGCTCGACAGCGCTATCGCCAACACTTGGGACTCGGCCATCTGGCTGCGCGACAACGGCAACGGCTACAGCACCTCGCCGGGCGGCGGCAACGTGTTTGCCTCGGACGCCCTGTACTGGCCCGGCGTGCTGTCGCAGACCGTCACTGGCCTGACCATCGGCAAGGCCTACACGCTGACCTTCGACTATGCAATGGCCCAGCAGACCGGCTTCAGCGGCGCCAACAAGGACAATTTCTGGGAAGTCGGCTTCGGCAAGAGCACGCAGAACAGTGCTTTACTGAATCTGGAAGATGGCGGCTTCAGCGGCTGGAAGACGGCTTCGATGACCTTCACCGCGACGAGTGTCAGCGAAGTGCTGTCGTTCCTGGCCAAGGGTACTGCGCCGGGCGCGCCACCGTTCATGCTGCTCGACGACGTTGCGCTGGCGTCTGATGTCCCTGAACCGGCGACCTGGACCATGCTGCTCGGCGGCCTCGGCCTGCTGGCCTTTTTGGCACGTCGCCGCCTGGCCGCGCAAGCTTGACCCCGGCACTCGAATACTGAACGCTGTACGCCGGCGTTCAGTCGTTAAAGCCTGACGCTGACGCGGCATGCCGTCGCCCAGCGTCAGCGCTGACAAATCCGGCCCGCCCCAGCGCCACCGAACCCAATGCCCGCCACCGTCCTCGACTTCGCCACCACCGCATTGCGCCTGTGCATCTGGCTCGCGCTGCTCACGGCCCTGTTCATCCCGCTCGAACGCTGGTTCGGCCTGCGTCACAAGGGCCGCAACCCCGAACTGCGCCACAACCTCGGGTATTACTTCATCAGCAGCCTGGTGCCGATCCTGTTCCTGACGGTGCCAATGGCGCTGCTGGCGACGCTCGCCCAGCATCTGGTGCCGTCGCGTCTTGTGGAAACGATTGCCGGCCTGCCGCCGGCAGTGCGCCTGGCGCTCGCCTTCGTCGTCGCCGAGACCGGCTTTTATTGGGGCCATCGCCTGAGCCACGAGCTGCCCTGGCTGTGGCGCTTTCACTCGCTGCACCACAGCACCGAGCGCATGCACTTCCTGGCAAACACGCGCAGCCACCCGGTCGACATGGTCATCACCCGCCTGTTCGGCCTGGTCCCGCTGTACCTGCTGGGCCTGGCCAGCCCGAGCGTGGCCGGCAGCGGGGCGCCGGTGGCGCTGCTCGTGCTCGGCACGGTATGGGGATTTTTTATCCATGCCAACCTGCGCTGGCGTTTCGGTCCGCTTGAATGGCTGGTAACCACGCCCGCCTTCCACCACTGGCACCACACCCGCCACGACCATATCGACCGCAACTACGCGTCGACGCTGCCATTCCTCGACCGTCTGTTCGGCAGCCACTATCTGCCGAAACATTGGCCGGCCGAAGTCGGCACCGACACGCCGCATGCGGCGTCGTTGACGGGGCAATTGCTCGATCCGCTGCTGGCGGCCCGCAAGCCTGCACCCGGCAAGGCATGACCCCGAAGCGCGTGGCTGGACGCCATTTGCAACACCCGCAAGATCCACGCGCCGTGGCTGCGCGGCATGCCGGTGGCAGGCGAGGGCAGCGTGCAGGCGGCCGCGCATCAAGGTAGTGCAAAGGGCACCCGGCCCGGTTTTTTGCCGACGATCGGGCGCGATGCCGTACAATGACCCCTCCTTAACTACAAACTTACCCTAATGGAAGTGCTTTTAGACCCGAATATATGGGTCGGCCTGCTTACTCTCGTCGTGCTCGAGATCGTCCTCGGCATCGACAACCTGATCTTCATCGCCATCCTGGCGGACAAACTCCCCCCGCACCAGCGCGAAAAAGCCCGAGTCGTCGGCTTGACGCTTGCCATGGTGATGCGCCTCGGCCTGCTCACGATGATCTCGTGGATGGTCACCCTGACCGAACCCCTGTTTACCATTGGCACCTGGCCGTTCTCCGGTCGCGACCTGATCCTGCTGTTCGGCGGTGTTTTCCTGTTGTTCAAAGCCACGATCGAATTGCACGAACGGGTTGAAGGCAAGATGCACGTCCAGACCGGCAAGCGCGAGTACGCCAGCTTCGCCGCCGTGGTGGCGCAGATCATCGTGCTCGACGCTGTGTTCTCGCTCGACGCCGTGATCACCGCCGTTGGCATGGTCGAGCAATTGTGGGTGATGATGGCCGCTGTCGTGATTTCGATGAGCGTGATGCTGTTCGCCTCGAAGCCGCTGACGCGCTTCGTCAATGCGCATCCGACCGTGGTCGTGCTGTGCCTGAGCTTCCTGTTGATGATCGGCCTGAGCCTGATCGCCGAAGGCCTGGGCTTCCACATCCCGAAGGGTTATATCTACGCAGCCATTGGTTTTTCGGTGGTGATCGAGGCGCTGAATCAATTGGCACGCCGCAACTTCGTCAAGAAGGAAGCGCACATTCCGCTGCGTGACCGCACTGCGGATGCCGTGCTGCGCCTGCTGGGCAGCAAGCCGCGCCTCGAGCACAACGAAGAAGCCGAAGCCGTGACCAAAACCATGGAAGAACCGGCGTTCGAGGCCGAGGAGCGGCACATGGTCAGCGGCGTGCTGAGCCTGTCGCAGCGCTCGGTGCGCTCGATCATGACCAACCGCTCGGACATTTCATGGATCAATATTGAGGACGATGCCGAGCTCATCCGTGCCCAATTGCTGGCCACGCCGCACGGCTTCTTCCCGGTCTGCCGGGGCGAGCTGGACGAGGTGATCGGCATGGCGCGCGCCAAGGACCTGATCGGCGACCTGACGCAACTGGGCGCGATCGACCCGGCCCACATCCGGCCGCCGATCATCATGCCTGAAGGCAGCGGCGTGCTGCGCGTGATGGAACGCCTCAAGCGCTCGCACGGCCAGCTGGTGCTGATCGCCGACGAGTACGGCACCTTGCAGGGCCTGGTGACGCCGATCGACATCCTGGAAGCGATTGCCGGCGAATTCCCCGACGAGGACGAGCAGCCGGTGGTGCAGGAAGACGGCCCAGGCCGCTGGCGTGTCGACGGCACCGCCGACCTGCATTACCTTGAGCAAGTGCTCGAGGTGCATGATCTGGTCAGCGAGAACGACGACTACACGTCGCTGGCCGGCCTCATGCTCGAACGCTTCGGCTCGCTGCCGACGGTGGGCGAGGCGATCGAACTGCAGGGTTTGCGCTTTGAAGTGGCGCAGGTGCTGGAGCGCCGTATTGCGAGCGTGCTGATCACTCGTATCGAAGCCGAATCGGACGCGCCGTCCGCGCAGGCATAAAAGGTGAAGCCGGCGCACTCCGCGCCAGCTTCACCTCACGCTGCGGCGCAATGCCGCAGCGGCAAGTCTAAGCTTGCTTTTACGTTTCCGCCCGCGAAAGCGGGAACCCGAGGCTCATGCATCGCCACTACGGTATGGATTACGCAACCGCACAAAATCCACGTGACCACCTTTTGTCATTATTGAAGCAATTAGCGGCCAAAACCCCGCTCTCCTTACCAATTCAAACTCAGCAATAGCCAGCTATTCTTTCTCCACTAATCCAGGACGTACAAAACGTCCGGTTCGTTTCAAACCAGGGAGAAACAACATGTTCGAAGGATTCATCCAGCTCAGCCCCATCGGCGTCGCCTTGACCATGGCCGCGTCGTACATCATGACCGTGTTCGCCAGCGAGCTGTATCTGCACCGCTCGCGCAGCCACCGCGCCATCACCTTCCACCCGATCCTGTGCCAGCTGTTTCGCATGTGGATCTGGCTCACCACCTACGGCGTCACCGCCAAGACCTGGGTCGCGGTGCACCGCAAACACCACGCCAAGTGCGACACCGACGAAGATCCGCACAGCCCGCGCATCCATGGCTTGTGGACCATCCTGTCGAAAGGCACGCTGCTGTACCGCAAGGCCGCGCGCAATGCCGACCTGGTGAAAAGCTATGGCGTCGGCATCAAGGAAGACTGGATGGACGATCACCTGTACACCAAGCACCGCTTCCGTGGGGCGCTGTTGTTCCTGGCGCTCGAGATGGCGTTGTTCGGCGTGGTCAACGGCTTCTGGATCTGGCTGTTCCAGTTCTCGATCTTGCCGTTCTGGGCCTCGGGCTTCATCAACGGCATCTTCCACGTGGTCGGCTACCGTAACTTCGACACCAAGGAAGACTCGCGCAACTTCTTCCCGATCGGGATCATCTTCGGCGGCGCCGAACTGCACAACAACCACCACGCCAATCCGGGGTCGGCCAAGCTGTCGATGAAGTGGTGGGAGTTCGATGCGGGCTGGCTGGTGATCCGGGCGCTCGCGTCGGTGCGGCTGGTGACGATCAATCGGGTCGATCGCTTGCCGAGCGAGGATCAAGCGCCGGTGCGACGCCATGTGGTGGGAACGGCAGGGCAGTAAGTGCTGGATGGGCGTCATTGCTGGCGCCAGCAATGACGGGCCATGGCCTAGCCAGGCAGCCCTTCAACCGTTGATGGCACCATCAACGGCTCGCCATCGGCGTGTTGCGAGCGCAGCTTCTTGCCCAGCCGGCGCCACCCGATCACCACCCCGGTCACGCTCAGCATCATCCCGCCAAGACTGAGCACGATCAGCAGCGCATCCCACAACGGCCGCCGCTCCAGCAACGGCAGCCAGTCCCACGAATGCAGCATCGCGAACAGCCAGCGGCTGGTGCGCTTGCCGCTGTCGAGTTGACCGAGCAGCGCGCCGGTGTGCGGATCGACGTGGACCCAGGTCGCATGCGGATCGTTGAACACGAAGCGCAGCACCGGCAGTGGCTTGTCGACGCCGCCCATCATGGTATGTGCGTCGCGCGCGTAGTAATACAGGTCGTAGTCGGTGAGCCGCTCGACGCGTGCGACCGGTGCAGCCACCAGATCCGCGCCGGCAGCGAGCAGCGCGCTTTCGTCCAGCGCCACCGAGCCCGCATCCGCGCCACCGAGCACCACAGGCTGTCCGCCGGCGCGCTGCGCCAGTACCCGATCCTGGCCCAGCACCCGTACCCAGCGCAGCTCGCGCACGTCGCCGCCGGCCGCGCGCAGCAGGGCCGACGGCAACGCCAGCGATTGCGAGGCCGGCAGCACCAGCGGCCCACCCGACAGCGCCTCCGTGCGCGGCTTGGGCGCGCCGGTATCGAACACGCGCCACGGATTCATCGACATCAAGCCGCTGAAAATCCAGGTGATGGTCACCAGCGCGAACAGCAGTCCGCTGATGTGATGCCAGCGCATCATCGCGCTCGGGTAGGGCGTGCGTGCGCCGCTGCGATACGGCTTCCTGAAACGCCAGCGCATGATGCCGACCACGGTCCCGGTCAACGCCACCATCACGCCGACGATCGACGACCAGTTGACGATCTCGGTCCAGTAGGGCTGGAAGGCATTGCCGCGAAATGGATACAGCCAGTGAATCCAGGCGCCGACGTAGTTCCACAGCTGTTCCGTGCGCGGCGCGTCGCGCACCACTTCGCCGGTGCGGCTCGAAATCCATAGCAGCGTGTGCGCGGGGTCGAGCAGTTGCACGCGATGCAGCGGCCGGTGCGCATCCAGGCCGCGCGAATGGGTGAACGCATCTTCGTCGACCGTGCCGAGATAGTGCAGCTTGACATCCGGCCCGGCGAAGGCGGCAGCAGTGGCCAGCGCATGCGCTTGGCTCACCGACTGCAAACGCGCGCCGGTCGTGGCATCGATCACCACCGCGCCAGTGCCTTTCGGCGGCGGCTTATGGTCGCCTTGCGCCGGCGCCGCTGCGCGTGCGGGCGTGGCCAGGTAGACCGCGCGTCCGCCACTGGCTGCGGCCAGGCGCACGTCGTCCATTGGCCCGGCGATGCCGGCCCGGGCCAGTGCCTGATCGGGTCCGAGCAGCCGCGCGCTCGCCTCCAGCGGCGGCAAATGCTGCAGCCGCTCGGCCTCGGTCAGCTTCGGATAGCCGACATACATCATCACCACGCCCGACGCGAACCACATCGCGAACAGCACGCAGACGGCGATGCCGAGCCAGCGGTGGATCAGGAACAGCCAGCGCTTGAAGTGGGTCTGCATGTGTCGTTCCTTGTCAGAAGGCCAGGCGCAGCGAGACATCCGCCGCGCGCGGCGCGCCCAGGTACGCCATCGAGCCGCCGACGTTGGCCGCGTACAGGCGGCCGGTGGCGTTGCGCAGGCGTCCGACCAGCGTCAGGTTGCGCTCGATCTGCCAGGACAGGCCCAGGTCGAGCGTGGTGTAGTCCGGCCAATACCCGGTGTTGGCGGCGTCCGCATACACCTTGCCCACGCGGCGCACGCCGGCGTGACCCTGCAGCGTCGGCGTGAAAGCGTACGACAACCACACATTGGCCACCGTGGACGGCGTGTTGGTCGGCGTGCGCCCGGCCAGCGAGACGCCGCCCTGGCGGTAGTTTTCGTACTCGGCGTCAACATAAGTAAAGTTGCCCTGCACCGACAGGCGCCGCGTCGGCTGCAGGCCGAGCGCCAGCTCGACACCCTGCGACGACTGCTCGCCGACCAGGATCGTTACGAGGCTGTTGTTCGGGTCTTGCGTGGCGATGTTCTGGCGCGTGATGCGATACGCGGCCAAGGACGCATTGCCTTTGCCCTGCCAGAAATCGAGCTTTGTCCCGAGCTCCAACTGGCGGCCGGTGGTCAGCTCGCTGTTATTGCGCACGTCCGCGAACGAGGCGGTGGACAGCACGCCCGAGGGCGGATCGGCGGCGGTGGCATATACCGCGTACACGTTCATGCCGGGCCCCGCATCCCACACCAGTCCCACTCGGCCGGTGGTCGGCGAATAGCGGCGCGAGAACGTGGCCGGATTGGCGGCGCTGACGTCGCGCCGGTTGGTCAGATCGAGTTCGATGCGTTCGTGGCGCAGCGCCGTCACCAGGTTCAGCGCTGGCAGCAGGGCGGTGCGGTTCTCGAGGTACAGCGCGGTGGTGGTGACCTTGTTGTCGCGGTCGGGGCGCAATCCCGGCGTCATGCCCGGCACTTCGAAGAAGCGCTCGACCACGAAGTCATACGGGTCGACTGTGCTGACCGTGGCCGCGAGGCTGTTCGGGAAGCGGGTCTGCTTGTTGACGCTGAAGTCCAGGCCGAAGGCCCAGTCACTGCGCCGATCGCCGATGCTGCTTTTATAGACGCCGTCGATGCGGTCGCCCACCAAACGCTGGTCGTGGCGCTGGAGCAGGGCGGCCGAGCGAACCACGGCGCTGTTATCCGGCGTGAAGCGATAAGTCTCGACGTTGCGATAGTCGCGCAGCGCGTCGTAGACGTAGAAGGTATTGGTAAAGCTCAGCGCATCGTCCGCCTTCCACGCCGCGATCGAGCGCAGCCAGTGCACGCGCTGGTCGTAGACGCCGTCAAGGCTGTTGTAGTTCTTGAAGCGCGTGCCTTCATCGATCTGCAAGCGGCCCGCAACCGGGTTGCGCAGCGGCGTGCCCCAGTAGGGGCGGTCGACGTCTTCCTGCTGGTACTCGTAGGCCAGCGTGTGCGTGAAGCCGCGCCCGAAGTGCGACACGAGCGACGCCGCCAGCTGGGTTGAGCGATTGTCGGTGCCGTCGGTCCAGCTGCCGCCGTCGCGGTGGTTGACGTCGATGCGGGCGTAGTGGCCGTCGCCGACCTGGCGATTCAGGCCGAGCGAGACTTCCTTCAGATCGTCAGCGCCAACGCGCAGGCGCGCCTCGGAAAACTCGCGCCGTTCGGCCAGCTTGGTGACGTAGTTGATCGACCCGCCCACCGCGCCGGAACCGAACAGGAAGCTCGACGGCCCGCCGATCGCTTCGACCCGGTCGATGATCCAGCTATCGATCGGCCGCGCGGCGATCGAGTATTGCACGTTGATGCCGTTGAACAGCTGGCTGACCGAGCCGCTGCCGAAGCCGCGGTAGCTGACGCCAATATTGCCCGGTGCGCTGTGCGCGGTGACGCCGGGGATGGCGCGCAGGATTTCTTGCGTATCCTCAGCGCCGCGCACTTCGATCAGGGCGCGGTCGATCACGGTGACGGTGGCCGGCGTTTCGCGCGCGGTCAGGCCGAGGCGGCTACCGGTGTCGGTCGGGGTATCGAGTTTGAGCAGGCCATTGGCGCGTGGCGCTTCGGCGCTGACTTCGACGGTAGGGATGGCGCCGGCGTCGATGCTCTGGGCATGCGCCTGCCAGGCGCTCATGGCGCAGGTGATGGCGAATGCGAGTCTGCCCCGGGCGGGCGTGGTGCGTGTCTTCATGATGCTTCCTGGTTGCGCGGCGCGGCGCCTGGTGAAGGCGGGTACGGCCGGCAGTGGTCAACGGGATTCGAGTGCGTGCCCGCGTCTGCCGGTGGCAGGCGCAAGGAGCTCTGGAATCGTGCGAGGGATCAGGACAGCGAAGACGGCGGCCCGCGCGATTGCGTGGGCGACCAGGCGAACTGCGGGCTCGGTGCGTGGTAGAACAGGGCGGGGTACGGGTCGCGCTCCTGGCCGAGGATCAGGACCGGCGCCGGCTGCATTGGCGGCGCCAGCGCCGCGTGGTGGTGCGAGCAGCACAGGTCGCAGTGCGACATGTCGGGCACCGCAGGCACGGAATCGTCCGCAAGCACCATCACATGACGGGTGCCGCTGGCGCTGCAGATCTCGGCCATGTAGGCCAGGTCCGCTTTGGCGCCGTGGTGCGGCATGGCGTGCGACAGCGCAGGCGTGAACAGGCCGAACAGGAACGTCAGGAGGACGGTCCAGCCATAAAAAACGCGCGTTGTGCGAAGCCTGTGCATGTCAAAATTATAGCGCCGGCGGGGTAACGGCGCGCACGGGTGGTCAATTTGTCCAATCCTGGTCAACCCGACTGCTTGCCGCGTCATGTCGTCGCTGCTACCATTTCGCTTCCATTCCCACCGGAGTCGCCTGTGTAATTTCCTGCCGATGCCGCCGTCCGCATGACGGTTCTCCTTCGCCTTCCCCGGCTTGACGCGGGAAGCGTTCCGGCATCCATGGGATACATATGACGAACTCACTTCTGACGCTCGACAGCGTCTCCTACATCCTTCCCGACGGCAGGGTGCTGTTTTCCGATCTCTCCTGGCAGGGCGACCTGCACCGCACCGGCCTGGTCGGCCGCAATGGCGCCGGCAAGTCGGTCCTGGCGCGCGTGATCGCAGGCGAGTTGGCGCCGAGCGGTGGCCGCTGCACGCGCGCCGGCTCGGTGCATTACCTGTCGCAGCAGGCGGGCGACGGCGGCGCCGGGTCGGTGGCCGACCTGGCCGGCGTTGGCGCCGTCACGCGCGCGCTGGCGCGCATCGAGGCCGGCAGCAGCGACCCAGCCGATTTCGACGCCATCGGCCAGGATTGGGACATCGGCGCACGCCTGCAGGCGGCGCTCGAACGGCAAGGCTTGATGCACGTAACCCTGGCGACAGCGGTGGCGACACTCAGTGGCGGCGCAGCGATGCGGGTGGCGCTGGCCGGCGCCATGCTGCGCAACCCCGACCTGTTGATCCTCGACGAGCCGACCAACCACCTCGACGCCGCCAGCCGCCAGGCCTTGACCGAACAACTGCGCGCGTGGCCGAAAGGGCTCCTGGTGATCACCCATGACCGCGAGCTGCTGGGCGAGATGGCGCGCATCGTCGAATTGTCCAGCCACGGCCTGCGCAGCTACGGCGGCGACTTCGCCTTCTATGAAGCTACGCGACGCCGCGAACAGGACCGGGCGCAGGCGACGATCGAACATGCGCGCCTGGAACTGAAACGCGACGAACAAGCGCGGCGCGACCAGCGCGAGCGCCAGGAACGGCGCCATGCGCGCGGAAAAAGCGATAGCAAGGACGCGAACCAGGCCGCGATCCTGCTCGGACGCGGCAAGGAGCGCAGCGAAGGCAGTGCAGGGCGCCTGCAGCGCCAGCATGACAACGCCCGCGCGCAAGGCCTGGAGCGGGTACAGGAGGCTGCGCGTCAAGCGCGCACGGACGATGCGGTACGCGTGCATGTGGCGCCGGTTGCAGCAGCTGCCGGGCGCCGCGTCGCCGAACTGGAAGCAGTCACGCTGCCGTTCGTGGCCGCGCCGCTGGCGCAGATCGACCTGCGCCTGAGTGCACGCCAGCGCAGCGCCATCGCCGGCCCCAACGGCTGCGGCAAGTCGACCCTGCTCAAGGTGCTGGCCGGACGTCTCGAGCCGCTGGCGGGCCGGCGCAATCTGCCGGCCGATGTCGCGTATCTCGACCAGCAACTGAGCACGCTCGACCCGGCCCGTTCGACGCTCGAACAGCTGCTGGCCGTGAACCGCAGCGTGGGCCAGGACATGCTGCGCACCTGGCTGGTCCAACTCGGGCTGGACGCGCGCCGCATCCATCAGCCGACGCGGGAGCTGAGCGGGGGCGAGCGCCTGAAAGCGGCGCTGGCCTGCGCGCTGTACGCCGATCCGCCGCCGGCGCTGCTGCTGCTGGACGAGCCGACCAATCACCTCGACCTGGCGTCGCTGAGCGCACTGGAATCGATGCTGCTCGCCTACGGCGGCGCGCTGGTGGTGGTGTCGCACGACCGCGTGTTCCTGGAACGGATCGGGCTGACCCACCGCTTGCGTGCAACCGATGCCGGCTGGCGTTTGGAGGAATCCTGAACGCTCCGCGAGCGGTCGCGCCGATTGCTATAATCGGGGATTGCGGCCACCGCCGGCCCGACCCCATTCGCACTCAACGAACGCCAAACGACACCATGCTGCGCACCCTTGTCATCTCCCCGAACTGGATCGGCGACGCCGTCATGGCGCAGCCGCTGCTGCGCCGGCTCAGGGAGCGCCATCCCGAGCGCCCGATCGACGTGCTGGCCCCGACCTGGGTGGCGCCGGTGTGGCGCGCGATGGCGGAGGTCGACACCGTGATCGAGTCGCCGTTCAAACACGGTTCGCTGCAGTGGAAAGAGCGCAAGGCGTTCGCCAAGATGCTCAAGGCGCGCGGCTACGCCGACTCGTATGTGCTGCCCAACACCCTGAAATTCGCCCTGATCCCGTGGCTGGCCGGCATCCCGAAACGGGTCGGCTACAAAGGCGAGATGCGCTACGGCCTGGTGAACGTGATGCACCACGACGACAAGGCGGCGCCGCGGCCGATGGCGCAGTTCTACCAGGCGCTGGCCGACGAGCCGGTGCGCGCGCTGGCGCGGCCCGAACGTCTGCCCGAGCCGACGATGACGGTTGAAGACGGTGAAGCGCAGGCTGCAATCGATCGCCTGCAGCTGCCCGGCGGGGTCTACGTCGCCTTCGCGCCGGGCGCCGAATTCGGCCCCGCCAAGCGCTGGCCCGCTGAATATTTTGCCGAACTGGCGCAGACCATCCTGGCCAATCGCCCGGACGCGCAGATCCTGCTGCTCGGTTCTCCCAAGGACCGCGCCGTGTGCGACGAGATCACGGCCATCGTGCCGCAAGCGCACAACCTGGCCGGATCGACCTCGCTATCGGAAGCGATCGCCTTGATCTCGCATTGCGCCGCGGTCGTCACCAACGATTCGGGCCTGATGCACATCGGCGCCGCGCTGGGCCGACCAGTAGTGGCGATCTACGGACCGACCGACCCGCGCCACACGCCGCCCTTGTCGCAACTGGCGCAGATCCTGTGGCTGCACATCGAATGCTCGCCGTGCCAGCAGCGCGAATGCCCGCTGGGGCACCAGAACTGCATGAAGCAGCTCCTGCCGGGGGCCGTCTGGCAGCCCTTGCAACCCATGCTGGCCGCCGCATAAGGCGGGGCCGCTCGAACGATTATTTCAAAGGACATCCCATGATTCTGGTTACAGGCGCAGCAGGCTTCATCGGCGCGAACCTGGTGCACGCGCTCTCGAGCCGCCAGCCGTTTTCCGTTTTCGCGGTCGACAATATGTCGCGCCCTGAAAAATTCCACAATATCGTCGACGCCGAGATCGCGGACTACGCCGATAAGGAAGACTTCCTGGTGCGCCTCAAGGCCGGCGAATTCGACAACAAGTTCACTGCCGTGCTGCACCAGGGCGCGTGCTCGAACACGATGGAGATGGACGGCCGCTACATGATGAAGAATAACTACGACTACACGGTCGCGTTGTTCGAATTCTGCCAGCGCCAGGGCATCCCGTTCATCTACGCGTCGTCAGCGGCCGTGTATGGCGCCGGCACCACCTTCCGCGAAGAGCGTCCGCTGGAGCGCCCGCTGAACGTGTATGGCTACTCGAAATTCCTGTTCGACCAATACCTGCGCCGCTACTGGCAAGCCAAGGGCAAGGACGCCGGCAGCCAGGTGGTCGGCCTGCGCTACTTCAACGTGTACGGTCCGCTGGAAGGGCACAAGGGCACGATGGCCTCGGTCCCGTTCCACCAGTACAACCAGTTCCAGAAAGAGGGCAAGGTCAAGCTGTTCGGCGCCAACGACGGCTATGAAGCCGGGGCCCAGATGCGCGACTTCATCTACGTCGAGGACGTGGTCAAGGTCAACCTGTTCTTCCTCGATCACCCTGAGCAGCGCGGCATCTTCAACCTCGGCACCGGCCGCGCGCAGCCGTTCAACGACCTGGCGGTGGCCACTGCCAATGCGCTGGCCAACGAAGGCAAACCGGCGCTGTCGCTGCAGCAGATCCTGGACCAGGGCCTGCTCGAATACCTGCCGTTCCCGGACAAGTTGAAGGGCAAGTACCAGAGCTTCACCCAGGCCGACATCTCGGCGCTGCGCGCGGCCGGCTACGATGAGCCGTTCACCGATGTGGCGACCGGCGTGGCCAGGTACATGGACTGGCTGCGCGCGCAACCGGCGCGCTGATTGATCCACTGATCGGAACGTGTCGTATACAAAACGTATACAGCGCGGCCCGATCTTTATACCCGCTTTTTACGCATCAATCGCTAACCTGCTCGTGCTCCATGCGGCGTCCCCCGCGCCGCATGGTTTCAATAACAACCACGAGCAGGGAAACATGAAAGCACCGATTCAAGCACGCCTCGCCATCCTGGCGGCCGCTCTCGCCACCGCCGGCGTCGCACACGCCCAGACCACCGACGAAGCGCTGGCCAGCGCACCCGCCGCGGCGCCGGCGTCGACGTTGAGCTTCAACGCCACCGTGATCTCCGACTACCGCTACCGCGGCATTTCGCAGACCCGCCTGCAGCCTGCACTCCAGGGTGGCGCCGACTACGTGCACGCGACCGGCTGGTACGTCGGCGCCTGGGGTTCGACCATCAAGTTCGCCAAGGACGCCGGCGGCGATGGCGACGTCGAGATCGATGTCTACGGCGGCAAGCGCGGCGAACTTGCGCCCGGCCTGTCGTACGACGTCGGCGTGCTGCGCTACTTCTACCCGGACAACAAGCTCGGTCAGGTCCCGGGTTTTGTCAGCGCCCACACCACCGAAGTCTACGGCCAGCTCGGTGTCGGCTCGGCCTACGTCAAGTACTCGCACGCGACGACCAACCTGTTCGGCTTCGTCGACAGCGACAACAGCGGCTACCTCGACCTCGGCGCCAATCTCGACGCCGGCAACGGCTTGACGGTGCAGCTGCACGCCGGCCACCAGAAGGTTCGCAATAACGAAGCCGCCGACTACACCGACTGGAAGATCGGCGTCAGCCGCCAGTTCGAGATTGCCACGGTGGCCCTGGCCTACGTCGGCACCAATGCCGGCAAGAGCGCCTACGCCTCGCCCAGGAACGGCAAGTTCACCGGGCGCGATGCGCTGGTGCTGAGCGTCAGCCGCACCTTCTGAGCGGCTGCGCCACACCCGCGTTTACATCCTGTTTACGCGGTGTCGCCCCCTTTTTATCCCATCTTTAGGGCGATGCCGCTACGCTCGAATCCACAACAACAACGCTGAAAGCGAATGTCCATGGACTTCATTTTTATCGGCGCGCTCCTCGTGTTCATCCTCCTGACCTGGCTGCTGGTCGTGGGTTGCGCACGTCTCGGAGGCAAGCCATGACCCTCTCCTATCTCGTCGGCGCCCTGGCCGCCGGCGCGCTCCTGGTCTACCTCCTGGTAGCGCTGTTCAAGCCGGAGGATCTGTGATGACCGACTTCCTTCTTTTGCTGGCCGCCTTCCTGGTTGTCCTGCTGGCCTTGAGCTGGCCGCTCGGCGCCCTGATGGCGCGCGTCGCCAGTCAAGCTGCAAACAATCCCAACCCGGGCGTCGGCGCGCGCATCGAACGCGGCCTGCTGCGCCTGGCCGGTCCTGCCGCCGGCGGCGAACAAGGCTGGAAAGCCTACGCCATCGCGCTGATCGCCTTCAATGCGGTCGGCGCCTTGTTCGTCTATCTGCTGCAGCGCGTGCAAGCGGCGCTGCCGCTGAATCCCGAGGGCATGGCCAACGTCAGCCCCGATTCGAGCTTCAACACCGCCATCAGCTTTGTCGCCAACACCAACTGGCAAGGCTACAGCGGCGAACAGACCATGAGCATCCTGACCCAGATGCTGGGCCTGGCCTGCCAGAACTTCTTCTCGGCCGCCACCGGCATCGCCGTGGTGTTCGCGCTGATCCGCGGCTTCGCGGCCAAGTCGAGCAGCTCGATCGGCAATTTCTGGGTCGACGTCACGCGTTCGACCTTGTACGTCTTGCTGCCGCTGTCGATCGTGCTGGCCGTGTTCCTGTCGGCGCAAGGCGTGGTGCAGAACTTCTCCAGCCACGTCGACGCCAGGCTGCTCGAACCGGTCACGTATTCGGTGCCTGGCGTTGACGGCGCAGCGGCGACTGAAGCCCGCGCCGACACCCAGACCATCCCGATGGGCCCTGTCGCTTCGCAGGAAGCCATCAAGATGCTGGGCACGAACGGCGGCGGCTACTTCAACGCCAACTCGGCGCACCCGTTCGAGAACCCGAACGCGTTCACCAACTTCGCGCAGATGATCGCCATCTTCCTGATCCCGGCCGCGCTGTGCTTCGCGTTCGGGCGCATGGTGGGCGACATCCGCCAGGGCTGGGCGGTGCTGGCGACGATGACGCTGCTGTTCGTGATCGCCAGCGTCGCCGCCTACAGCGCCGAGCAGCAAGCCAATCCGCTGCTCTCGCCGCTGGGCGTCGATGCCGCCGCAAGCCACCTGCAATCGGGCGGCAATATGGAAGGCAAGGAAACCCGCTTCGGCATCGCCGCCTCGAGCCTGTTCGCGGTGATCACCACCGCCGCATCGTGCGGCGCGGTCAACGCCATGCACGATTCGTTCATGCCGCTGGGCGGCATGGTGCCGATGGTCATGATGCAATTCGGCGAAGTGGTGTTCGGCGGCGTCGGCTCGGGCCTGTACGGCATGCTGGTGTTCGCGATCCTGGCGGTGTTCATCGCCGGCCTGATGATCGGGCGCACCCCGGAATACCTGGGCAAGAAGATCCAGGCCTACGAGATGAAGATGGCGGCGCTGGTGATCCTGGTGACGCCGTGCCTGGTGCTGCTCGGCACCGCGCTCGCGGTGACGTCAAGCAGCGGCACGGTCGGCGTGGCCAATCCGGGCGCGCACGGTTTCTCCGAGATCCTGTATGCGCTCACGTCGGCCGCCAACAACAACGGCAGCGCCTTCGCGGGTCTGTCTGCCAACACGCCGTTCTATAACGCACTGCTTGGCCTGGCCATGTGGTTCGGCCGCTTCGCCGTGATCGTGCCGGTGCTGGCGATCGCCGGCTCGCTGGCCTCGCGTCAACGCCTTCCCGTGACGTCCGGCACCTTGCCGACGCACGGCCCGATGTTCATCGGCATGCTGGCCGCCGTCGTCGTGCTGGTCGGTGTGCTCAACTACGTCCCGGCCCTGGCGCTCGGCCCCGTGGTCGAACACCTCCAGCTGTTCGGAGAATAAATATGGATCAATCGATACCGCAAGTCCAAACCCCGGCGCAGGCCCAAGGCAATCGCCGCTCGCTGACGCTGTTCGATGCGAGCCTGCTCGGCCCGGCTATCGTGGATGCTTTCCGCAAGCTCAATCCACGCACCCAGCTGCGCAGCCCCGTGATGTTCGTCGTGTATATCGGCAGCATCCTGACCACGCTGCTGTATGTCCAGGCATTGACAGGGCAGGGCGAAGCGCCGGCTGGCTTCATCCTCGCCACTGCTGTCTGGCTGTGGTTCACGGTGCTGTTCGCGAACTTCGCCGAAGCGCTGGCCGAAGGGCGCAGCAAGGCGCAAGCGGCATCGCTGCGCAACCTGCGCCAGACCGTGATGGCCAAGAAGCTCGACGCGCCGGGCCACGGCGCGGCGTGGCACAACACCGCGTCGACCGATCTGCGCAAGGGCATGTTCTTCCTGGTCGAAGCGGGTGACGTGATTCCCGTCGACGGTGAAGTCATCGACGGCGTGGCCTCGGTCGACGAAAGCGCCATCACCGGCGAATCGGCGCCGGTGATCCGCGAGTCGGGCGGCGACTTCTGCGCCGTCACCGGCGGCACCCGCATCCTGTCGGACTGGCTGGTGGTGCGCGTCAGCGCCAATCCGGGCGAGACCTTCCTCGACCGCATGATCGGGATGGTCGAAGGCGCATCGCGCAAGAAGACCCCGAACGAGATCGCGCTGACCATCCTGCTGGTGGCATTGACGATCGTGTTCCTGGTGGTGACCGTGACCTTGCTGCCGTTCTCGCTGTTCGCGGTGCAGGCGGCGGGCAGCGGTTCGCCGGTGACGATCACCGCACTGGTGGCGCTGCTGGTATGCCTGATCCCGACCACCATCGGCGGCCTGCTGTCGGCCATCGGCGTGGCCGGCATGAGCCGCATGATGGGCGCGAATGTGATCGCCACCTCGGGGCGCGCGGTCGAAGCGGCGGGCGACGTCGACGTGCTGCTGCTCGATAAAACCGGCACCATCACCTTCGGCAACCGCCAGGCCGCAGCCTTCCTGCCGGCGCCGGGCGTGCGTGAAGAGGAACTGGCCGACGTGGCGCAACTGGCCTCGCTGGCCGACGAAACGCCGGAAGGGCGCAGCATCGTGGTGCTGGCCAAGAAGCGCTTCAATATCCGCGAGCGCGCATTGGCCCCGCTGGGCGCCGTATTCGTGCCGTTCACTGCGCAGACCCGCATGAGCGGTGTCGACCTGGGCGCGCGCCAGCTGCGCAAGGGCGCGGCGACGGCGATCCGCAAGCATATCGAGTCGCTCGGCCAACCGTGGCCGCAGGACGTCGAACGCAGCGTCGACGACGCCTCGCGCCGCGGCAGCACGCCGCTGGTGGTGCTTGACGGCGCGCGTGTGATGGGCGTGGTCGAACTCAAGGATGTCGTCAAAGGCGGCATCCGCGAACGCTTCGCCGAACTGCGCCGGATGGGCGTCAAGACGGTGATGGTCACCGGCGACAACAAGCTGACCGCGGCCGCGATTGCAGCGGAAGCGGGCGTCGACGACTTCATCGCCGAAGCCACGCCGGAAGACAAGCTGGCCCTGATCCGCAGTTACCAGAACGAAGGCAAGCTGGTGGCGATGACCGGCGACGGCACCAACGACGCCCCGGCGCTGGCCCAGGCCGACGTCGCGGTGGCGATGAACTCGGGTACGCAGGCGGCGAAAGAGGCCGGCAATATGGTCGACCTGGACTCGAACCCGACCAAGCTGCTCGAGATCGTCGAAATCGGCAAGCAGATGCTGATGACGCGCGGCGCCCTGACCACGTTCTCGATCTCGAACGACATCGCCAAGTATTTCGCGATCGTGCCGGCGATGTTCGTGGCCACCTATCCAAGCCTCAAGGCATTGGATGTGATGCAGCTGACCAACCCATCGTCGGCGATCATGTCGGCGGTGATCTTCAATGCCCTGATCATCGTGTTCCTGATTCCGCTGGCGCTGCGCGGTGTGCGTTATCGGGCGATCGGCGCCGCCTCGCTGCTGCGCCGGAACATGTTCATCTATGGCCTGGGCGGCCTGTTGCTGCCGTTCGCCGGCATCAAGCTGATCGACATGCTGCTTGCCGCCTTCAATCTCGCTTAACGTCAGGAGTTATCATGCAATCGATTCTTCGCCCCGCGCTGGTGCTGTTCGCGGTGCTCACCTTGACCTGCGGCGTGCTGTATCCACTGGCCGTCACCGGCATCGCCCAGGTCGCGTTCCCCGAACGCGCCAACGGCAGCCTGGTCGAAAAGAATGGGCAGGTGATTGGCTCGTCGCTGATCGGCCAGCAGTTCACCGCGCCCGGCTATTTCTGGGGCCGTCCATCGGCCACCAGCCCGATGCCGAACAACGGCGGCGGCTCGGGCGGCTCGAACCAGGGTCCGCTCAATCCGGCGTTGCAGGAAGCGGTGAAAGGGCGCGTTGCCGCCTTGCGCGCGGCGGACCCGGGCAATACGGCGCCGGTGCCGGTCGACCTGGTCAGCGCCTCCGGCAGTGGACTTGACCCCGAGATCAGCCTGGCCGCCGCGCAGTACCAGGCGGCGCGGGTGGCGCGTGCACGCGGCCTGTCGCAAGAGCGCGTGAACGCACTGGTCGACCAGCACACGCAGCTGCGCGCGCTTGGCCTGTTCGGCGAGCCGCGCGTACACGTGCTGGCGCTGAACCTCGATCTTGACCGTGAGTACGGACTGGAAGCGGCTGCCAAAACCGGTCATACTCGCTGAACCATGCCGCATGACCACCGCCCCGACCCCGATGCTTTGCTGGCGCAGATGCGCGAGCACGAACGGCGCGCCACGCGCGGGCGCCTGCGCATCTACTTCGGCGCCTCGGCCGGCGTGGGCAAGACCTACGCCATGCTGGAAGAAGCGCACAAGCAGCTGGACGAGGGCAGGGCGCCGCTGGTCGGCGTGATCGAGACCCACGGGCGCATCGAGACGGCGCGCCTGCTCGAAGGTCTCGAGGTGCTGCCGCGGCGCCAGGTCGAGCACCGCGGGCGCCGGCTCGACGAGTTCGACCTGGACGCTGCGCTGGCGCGCGCGCCCGCCGTGATCCTGGTCGACGAGCTGGCGCATTCGAACGCGCCCGGCTCGCGCCATCCCAAGCGCTGGCAAGACGTCGAAGAACTGCTGGACGCCGGCATCGACGTGCTCACCACGATCAATGTGCAGCACCTGGAAAGCCTGAACGACGTGGTCGGCGGCATCGCCGGCATCCGCGTCCTCGAGACCGTGCCCGATGGCGTATTCGACGCCGCCGACGAAGTGGTGATGGTCGACTTGCCGGCCGACGCCCTGCTGGCGCGCCTGAAGGAAGGCAAGGTGTATCAGCCGCTGCAGGCCGAACGCGCCGCCGGCAACTTCTTCAAGAAGGGTAACCTGATCGCGCTGCGCGAACTGGCGCTGCGCCGCACCGCCGACCGGGTCGAGGGCGACGTGCGCGCCTGGCGCGAACAGCAATCGATCGATGCGATCTGGAAGACCGGCGCCAATCTGCTGTTGTGCGTCGGGCCCGGTGCGAACGCCGAACACGTCGTACGCAGCGGCGCGCGCATCGCCTCGCAGCTGGGCACCGGCTGGCACGCGGTGTACGTCGAGACGCCGCACCTGGGACGGCTGCCGGAACGCGAACGGGCGCGCGTGACCGATACCCTGAAACTGGCGCAGGACCTGGGCGCCACCATCGCCGTGCTGGCGGCGGATGATGTCGCCACCGGCACCCTCGACTACGCGCGCGACCACAACCTGTCGCGCATCGCCCTCGGGCGCACGCAGGGCGGCCTGCGCGCGGCCTGGCGCCGCCGCTTCGCGCAGCGCCTGGGTCGCCAACTGGCGCGCCGCGCGCCTGGCGTGGACCTGATCGAAATCGGCTTGCCGGCAGTGCCACAGGCGGCCGGCAGGCCCGCAACTGCAGGCGCCGTTGGCGAGCGTGCGCCGCTGTCATCGCATGCCTGGGCCGCCGGCGCCAGCCTGCTGGCGGCCGCATTGGCCGCGCCAATGCAGGGTCGCTTCGACCTGGTCAACATCGCCATGCTGTTCCTGCTGGTGGTGCTGCTGGTGGCGATGCGCCTGGGCCGCGCGCCATCGGTCACCGCCACCTGCGTTGGCGTGGCCTGCTTCGATTTTATTTATGTGCCGCCGCGCTTCACGCTGGCGGTGTCCGACTTCCAGTACCTGGTCACCTTCGGCGTGATGCTGGCGGTGGGCTTGATCACCGGTCACCTGACCGCCGGCCTGCGCTTCCAGGCACGCGCGGCGGCCCAGCGCGAACGGCGCGTGCGTGCTCTCTACGAATTCGCGCGCGAATTGTCCGGCGTGCTGGTGGCCTCGCAAGTGTTCGAATCGAGCCGCGCCGTGATCCAGAACGCGTTCGGCGCACGCGCCACGCTGCTGGTGCCCGATGCCGGCGGCAAACTGGGGCTGCCGCCGCTGGACGACGGCAGCCCGGGCGGGGCGGCGCCAACCACTGTCGACACCGGCGTCGCGCAGTGGGCCTACGACCACGCGCAAGCGGCGGGACTGGGCACCGACACACTGCCGGCCAGTCCCCTGTTTTATCTGCCGCTGGTGGCGCCGATGCGCACCCGCGGCGTGCTGGCGATCGAGCCTGAAGGCGGGCGCTGGGGCTTGACGCCGGAACAGCGCCACCAGCTCGATGCCCTGGCGGCGCTGGCCGCGATCGCGCTCGAACGCGTGCACTATGTCGAGGTGGCGCAGGCGGCGCTGGTGAACATGGAATCGGAGCGCCTGCGCAATTCGCTGCTGGCGGCGCTGTCGCACGATCTGCGCACGCCGCTGACCGCCTTGGTCGGCTTGTCCGAATCGCTGCTACGCGGCGAAACGTTGCCTTCGACATCGCACGAGCTGGCGCAGGCGCTGCACGAGGAAGCGGTGCGCATGGGGACGCTGGTCGCCAACCTGCTCGACATGGCGCGCATCGAGAGCGGTGAAGTGCGCTTCAATCTCGAGTGGCAGGCACTGGAAGAAGTGGTCGGCTCGGCGCTGCGCGCCTGCGGCGTGGCGCTGCGCGGCCATCAGGTCGAGGTGCGCCTGCCGCTGGATTTGCCGCTGGTGCAGTTCGACGCGGTGCTGATCGAGCGCGTGCTGTGCAACCTGGTCGAAAACGCGGCCAAGTACACGCCAAGCGGCGCGCGCATCGAGATCGCGGCGCAGCAGCGCGGCGACTGGGTCGATGTCACCGTGAGTGACGACGGTCCGGGGCTGCGCCCCGGCAGCGAAGAAGCGATCTTCGAAAAATTTACGCGCGGCGAACGCGAGTCGGCGCTGCCCGGTGTCGGCCTGGGGCTGGCGATCTGCCGCGCCATCGTCGAGGCGCACGGCGGCGAGATCCGCGCCACGGCGTCGACGCTGGGCGGGGCCGCGTTCGTGTTCTCGCTGCCGGGCGGCACGCCGCCATCGGCGCCGGAGTTGGATACACTGCCGGTCATGGAACCGAATCATGGGTAACGATAATGAGTGATACGCCGAGCGCCTTGCTGGTCGAGGACGAACCGCAGATCCGCCGCTTCGTGCGCGCTGCGCTGGAGCAGGAGGGCTGGCAGGTGCATGAAGCCGTGAACATGGCGCGCGGCCTGATCGACGCCGGCACGCGCCGCCCGGACCTGATCGTGCTCGACCTCGGCCTGCCGGACGGCGACGGCATCGACTTCATCGCGGACGTGCGCAAGTGGTCGGCCGCGCCGATCATCGTGCTGTCGGCGCGCGTGGCCGAAGGCGAAAAGATCCGCGCGCTCGACGCCGGCGCCGACGACTATCTGACCAAGCCGTTCGGCACCGGCGAGCTGTTGGCGCGGGTGCGCGCGACCTTGCGCCGCCAGCGTCAGCCGGCGGCCGGCAGCGACGGCGCGATCCGCTTCGGCGACGTTGCAGTCGATTTGCAGGAGCGCTCGGTGACGCGCGCGGGCGAACACGTGCACCTGACACCGACCGAATATCGGCTGCTGTCGGTGCTGGTCGCAAATGCGGGGCGGGTGATGACCAATCCGCAGCTGCTGCGCGCGGTGTGGGGTCCGGGGCATGCCGAGAGCGGGCATTACCTGCGCATCTACATGGGGCACCTGCGCCACAAGCTGGAAACCGATCCGGCGCAGCCACGGCATTTTTTGACCGAGACCGGCGTCGGGTATCGCTTGTGGCTGGGTTAGACTCTCAGCGCGCCAGGCCCTGACCACCCACCGGTTCGGTCTCGAAGCGCTCGCCGAACCCCGCGATCAACGGCCGTCCTTTGCCGATCGCCGCCTGCACCGACGCCAGTGTCAGCGACGCTTTGTGGCTGTCCTGGCTATCCCACGCCTCGGTGATCCACAGCGCATCGACATCGGCCTTGTCCTTCGCGATCACATAGCTCAGGCAACCCGGCATCTCTTTTGTCCCTTCCAGCAGGATGGCGATAAGCGCGTCGCGCTGGCCCGGCTGGGCGCGCATTTTTCCGATCAGTCCGTACATGCGGTGTGGCTCCTTGGATTTGGTGATGGGGGCGGCGTGTGCGGCGCACAGCGGCAGGGCTGCAAGCGCGGTCACGGCGGTGCGGCGGGATACTGCCATGCTGGGTTCTCCTCCTGAATGCAACAAACAGTATATGTCGTTTGCTGCACGGGCGATATCAACTTTGGAGACTTCGGCGGCACCCGAGCACGCATCACGCACGCTGGGTTATGATGATTTTTCCACCATCACCGAAACCTTCCCGAGAATTCGATGCCACTTGACACCCGACTCACCCCTCTGGTCCTGGCCACCGGCGCCGCCATCCTGTCCCTGTCCACTGCCGCCTACGCGCAGCAGCCGTCCGCAGTCTCCGAAACCGCCTTGCGCGCGCACCTGGCGTTCCTGGCCGACGACCTGCTTGAAGGCCGCGGCACCGGCCAGCGCGGCGGCGACCTGACCGTGCGCTACCTGGAAACCCAGGCCGCGCTGATCGGCCTGCAGCCGATTCCGAGCGGTGGCTATCGCCAGAAGGTCGACATCGAAGGCAGCAAGATGATCGACGGCGGCATGACGTTTGCCGCCGGCGGCAAGACCATCAAGCCGGCAGTGGGCAAGGACATCGTGTTCGGTACCAAGAGCGGCAATGATGCGCTCTCGTTCGACGCGCCGCTGGTGTTCGTCGGCTACGGCGTGACCGCGCCGGAAGAAGGCTGGGACGACTACAAGGGCCTCGACGCCAAGGGCAAGATCCTAGTGATGATGGTCGACGATCCGCAACCGACCGCGGAAGAACCGAACCGCTTCGCCGGCAAGGCCTACACCTGGTACGGGCGCTGGGTCTACAAGTACGAGGAAGCGGCGCGCCGTGGCGCGGCGGGCGTGATGCTGATCCACACGACGCGCTCGGCCTCGTATCCGTTCAGCGTGCCGGCCAATGGCTTCTCGCACGAGCGCTTCGGCCTGAAGGGCCCCGGCAATCCGGTCGAGGGCTGGTTCACCGAAGACACCGCGCGCCAGCTGTTCGCGGCCGGCGGCCAGGATCTCGACAAGCTGCGCGCAGCGGCCGAACGCAAGGACTTCCGTCCGGTCGACCTCAAGGTCGCAACGCACGTTGAATTGCGCTCGAAGATCCGTCCGGTGGAGCAGTTCAATGTGGTCGGCATCGTGCCCGGCACGGATGCGAAACTGAAGCAGCAGGCGGTGGTGTATTCCTCGCACTGGGACCACATGGGCATCGACGAAGACGATGGCAAGGATCCGAAGCGCGACCGCATCTACAACGGCGCCATCGACAACGCCTCGGGCACTGCCGCCTTGCTGGCGATGGCCGCCGAAGCGGTCAAGAAGCCGGCGCGCCGCACCCAGATCTTCCTGTGGCCGGCGGCCGAGGAGCAGGGCTTGCTGGGCGCTGCCGCTTATGTGCAGAACCCGGTAGTGCCGCTGGCGCAGACCGCGGCCGACCTGAATCTGGACAGCCTGAATTTCGTCGGCCGCACCAGGGACATCGGCGTTGCCGGCGCCGAACGCAGCAGCCTGTACGAGACCGCGGCGGGCGTCGCCAGGAGCATGAAGCTGAAGCTGGCGCCGGCCACGCCGGACCTGTCGGGCGCCTACTACCGCGCCGACCACTTTGCGTTTGCCAAGGCCGGCGTGCCGGCGTTTAACGTCGGCTCGGCCGTGTTTTCGGGCGACGGCCACTTCGAGTTCGAGCACGGTCAGCACGACGCCAGCGCCAGCATGAAGGGCTTCAAGAACCACTACCACCAGGTGAGCGACGAATACCGTCCCGAGTGGGATTTGTCGGGCATGGTGCAGCAGGCGCAGTTCACGCTGAACCTGGGCTATGCGGTGGCGAATGCGCCGGCCATGCCGACGTGGAAGAAGGGCGATCCGTTTGGGAGCGTCAAGCGCTGAAGGTACCACGTGTGAGCGAACAATAAAGTTCGCTACAGACGCTCATTAACGTTGTCGGGTCCAGAGATGTCGACAGCGATGTCTGACAAGAATGTCAGATTCTCTGGACCCCATGTAACCGCCCGCGCTCGATCCATTGCAGACATTCGCAGTAACGTTTACCTGACGCTTTTCGGGTTCGTGGCAGAGAACAGATCGCGCTTTGAAATCCATCCATGAGTACGCCGGTTATCCGGGCCGACGTATTCAGCCCGGAATCCAAATCCTTTACCGTGTGCCTGCTCGATGACACGCGAAAACGCATTCACGGCTTTCGTGTCCCTGCTTATCGGGCGTTTTCATTCTCCGAGGAATTCCAATGTGAAAACGCCAGGTTGTATGCCGCAGTCAGCGTTTTTCCAGCGTCAACAAGGCATTATCAGTCTGCCGTTCATGCTCATGAAACTGGACGAAATGGAACAAACCACGGCCTTTGGAATCTTTCGCATACGTTGTCGACAACACGGCGGGCGGCGCCAAACGCTGCGAGAACACCTTGTTGAAAGTCGGTTGCCCATTGCCAGCTTCGATGACGCGCAGGGTGCTGGTTCCGACTCCAAGCGATGTGACGACGATCGCGATCCGGTCGGGGTTTGGCGCGTAGGCGCCAATAAAATAGCTGTCGCGGTCAATGTTCATACTCGCCATAGCAACCGGTTTCAGCGCACGATCGAAGCCGTTGACGCCGATTCTCCCATTCCTCAGACTGACGGTGCTGATTCGCTCGCTGCCGAGAACCAGTCTGGCCTCGCCATCGGTACGGCGCTGGATGATGTCGCCACTGATCGGATCGACGCTGACCAGTTCGCCAAACACACCATTTTCGGCGGTGAAAAAGAGCTTGCCTTCAAATGTCACGGCATCAGTGAGCTTGGCGCGCGCGTGCATGTTCGAGGAAAACAGAATGTCCTTCGAGGTGTTATGCAGCTTGTCGATCGTGCGTAACCAATAGATGGTGTTTGGATACCTCACCAGATCAAAGTTCGCGCCGCCGTAAATCGTGCCCAGGATGAAGGTATGTCCCTCGTCTTCCCAGCATTTTTCAACCAGGACGTTTCCCTTGTATTCGTTGGCTGGCGGCGCAATTTCGCTGCGTGAGACCAGCGCACCTTTTTCACTAAGGATATGCATGGCCGAGGAGAGTTTCGTTCGGTCGGACGGATAGCGGTTGGTGCAGGCAACGTAATTTTTTTTTGCGTTCTGAAACAGGCTCGCGACATGGATGTTCGCTGTTTCGGCGGGCTCGTCCCCTTGTGGTACGTACGCCCAATCGACGCTGCCATCAGACGCGATACGCTGTATGGACGTGGACTGGAAACGATTGCCGACGCTTGCAAGAAGGATTCTGTCGATATGATCGACATATAACAGGCCTACCGAACTGGCGCTGGCTGCATGGTAGCGATGCGATGCGCTATACGTTTCTCCATGGGTGCAGCCGCCGGCGAATACCATAAGCAATGCAGCAATCAATATCTTCATCATCAAGGAGTAATCCGTAAATCCTCTGTAGCCAGTAATCGTGCTTCGGTCTGGATCAGGCTTCGTCCACTGGACATGGCGGCAGACTGCCTTCGCTGCCATTCGGACTTGGCTACTTTGTCCGAATCCTCTATCGACCGGCCCTGGCCTCACTGCTCAACCGCCCAGGATCCGCTCCAGCTGCGCCATATCCACCGGCTTGACCAGATGATGATCGAACCCCGCATCCTGGCTGGCGTCCCGGTCCTGGACCTGGCCATAGCCGGTGATCGCCACCAGCAGCGCGCCGGACGTTTGCGGCAGCGCGCGCAGGCGGCGCGCCAGTTCGTGGCCGTCCATGCCGGGCAGGCCGATGTCGAGCAGGCAGACTTCGGGCGCGAAGCGCGGCGCCCGTTCCAGTGCGGCGTAGGGGTCGTGCTCGACCGCCACCTGGTGTCCGGCGCCGCCGATATACATCGCCATCACCTGGGCCGCGTCGATGTTGTCGTCCACCACCATCACCCGCCGCGCGTGCTGCGCCACCACCGTCTGCACATCGTCGGCAGCATCGAGGCCTGGCGCACGCGCGGCGCTGCGTGGCAGCGTCAGCGTGAAGGTGCTGCCCAGGCCAGGTCCGGCGCTGTCCACCGCCACGCTGCCGCCATGCAGCTGCACCAGGCTGCGCACCAGCGCCAGGCCGATGCCCAGGCCGCCCTGGGTGCGGTCGGGGGTGCGCTCTCCCTGCACGAACATCTCGAAGGCGCGCTCCAGTTCTTCGGGCGTCATGCCGATGCCGTTGTCGGCGACGATGATGCGCACCACGTCGTCGTCGGCCTCGAGCGCGACGCGGATGCGGCCACCGGCAGGGGTGAACTTGACGGCGTTGTGCAGCAGGTTGCCGACCACTTGCACCAGGCGCTTGCGGTCGCCCATCACCCAGGCCGGCGCCGCCAGTGGGATGGCCTCGATCTGATGCCCTTTCTGGCGCGCCGGTTCCTGGGCTTGTTCGAGCGCTTCGGCCACGATGTCACCGATGTCGATGCGCGCCTTGGACAGCGCCACCAGGCCGCGCGTGACGCGCGAGACGTCCAGCAGGTCGTCCACCAGGCCCGACATGTGGCGCGCCTGGCGCGCGATGATGGCGCTGATCTGGCGCGTGCGCGCCGGGTCCAGGCCGTCCTGGCCGAGCAACTGGGCGCCCGAGGCGATCGGGGCCAGCGGGTTGCGCAGCTCGTGCGCCAGCATCGCCAGGAATTCGTTCTTGCGCTGGTCGGCCAGGCGCAGGGCTTCTTCGGCGTTGACGCGGTCGGTCACGTCCTGCAGCGTGCCGCGTAGCGCCGTCACCCGGCCTGAAGCGTCCTGCACCGCTTCGCAATGCAGGTCGATCCAGATGCGCTGGCCTTCGTCCTTGAGCACTTGCACCTGCAGCCGTCCGCTGCCGCCGTGGCGTTCCAGGTCGCGGATCAGGCGGTTGGCGCGTTCCCACGAATCCTCGGTCAGCACCGTGCCGCGTTGCTCGCCGAACGGCGGCGGCACCCGGCCGTAGATATGCGGCACCGATTCCGACGCAACGACTTCGCCGCTGGCCAGGTCGAGGTGCCAGGTGCCGAAGCGTGCCAGCCGGTGCGCGTCGCGCAGTTCGGTTTCCTTGATCGCCAATGCCGCGGCGCGCTCGCCCAGCAGGGTCGAGGCGGCGCCGATCGCGGCGGCGACGTCGTCGACTTCTTTCACATACACCGGCGGGAACGGGTGCGGGGTCTCGCCGCGGCCCAGCGCCACCGCCGGCGCCATCAGCGCATTCACCGAGCGCGCCAGGCGCCCGCCAATCTGCCAGGCCAGCCACAGGCCGACCGCAAACAGCAGCGTCAGGCCGAACAGCAGCACCGCCAGCTGCTCGATCAGGGCCGCGTTCAGGATCGTGTTCGGCACGCCGATCGCCACGCCCCAGCCGCTCAGGCGCGAACGCGAATAGAAGGTGCGCTGTTCAGTGCCTTCCTGGCTGATCGATTCGACGATGCCTTCCGGCGCGCGCAGGGTGGCGTAGTAGAGCGGATCGGTGACGCGGCGGCCGATGAAGCGCTCGGGGCTCAGGTTGCGCGCGAAGATCACGCCGGCGCCGTCGAACACCGAGGCGCGCGCACCAGGCGGCACCGAGCGCGGGGTCAGCATGTCGTTGAAGTATTCGGGACGCACGCCGACGCTGAGCACATACGCGACCTGGCCCTTGACCAGCACCGGCACGTCGACGCTGACGGTGGGGCGCTGCACCACCGCGCTCTGGAACATGTTCGAGATTGCCGGGCGGCCGCTGGCGAACACCTTGTCGAGCTGCTCGGACGGTTCCAGCGGCAGCCGGGTGCCGAACGGAACGGCGGTATTGAGCAACTGCTGGCCATTGCGGTCGCGCACCACCACGTTCATGTCGTCGCCCGCCAGCGCCAGCGCATCGCGCGCCTGCTGGTGCATGCGCGCGAAGTCGCCGGCGTCGAGGTCGTAGAAGGTGGACAGGGTCTGGCCGATCGCCTGCGCCTGCAGCAGCTTGCTTTCCACGGTCTGCACCAGTACGTGCACGGTCTGCATCGTGTTGCGCTCGTACTGGGCGCGGCTCTTCTGGTATTGGTAGGCCAGCATCAGCGACGCGCCGATCATGCCGGGCAACAGGGTTGCCAGCACCAAACGCAGCAGATAGGCCCGCAGCGGCCTGCGGGCCATGGTCGAGGAAGTGCTGCTCACATTGCAATCCAGAAACTTGTCATTTTCCAATTGTACGTGTATTCAGGCGGCGGCACAGCGCTCATTGAGATAGTGCGGCGTGCTGGACACACCGGGCATTTCAGGCGCCAACGCATGCGGGATCAAACACGCGTGCGGGTGAACAGCGTCTTGTAATAGATTGCCGTGCCGCGCCAGACGCCGTTCGGGGTGCAGGCATATTCGGGCAGCTCGCCGACCCGGGTGTAGCCGCTCTTGCGGTACAGCTGTTCGGCGTGCGAGCCGACCTCGGTGTCGAGGAACAGCAGGCCGCGCCGCAATGCCAGCGCTTCGATCTCGAGCGCCTCCATCAGGGCGGTGGCGACGCCGCGCCGGCGCGCGGTGCAATGCACCAGCAGCTTCTGTACTTCGGCGCGGTTGCTGCCGTTCAGCTTCTGGCACAGGTCGAGCTGGGCGCAGCCGACCAGCGCGCGCTCGCGCTCGGCCGCCAGCAGCACGCGCCGACCGCTGTCGACCTCGAGCGCGACCGAATTCCAGTACGCATCCAGCCCGTCCTGGTCGAGACCGTTGAGAAAACCCAGCGAGTGGCCGTCGGCGACGGCGTCCAGCAGCAGCGTGCCGAGCTGGGGCCGGACGTCGGCGATGGCACGGGCGTCAAGGCGGCGGATGATCATAGGAGGCTCCCGGTAGATGGCGGTGGATCGGTGCGCTGCGTCAGCACGGCAGCGCCTCTAAAGTAACCCGTTAGCAAGCATGATGCGTGCCAGCAAGCTGGGAGGCAACGGGAGCGCTGAAGCGCCAGTGCCGATTTTGCTGCTTCAAACGTTGCGTGCCCGCCATATTTTGCACTTAAATCCGGTAATTTTAGCGTTTCTTAACAGTTGTGCATCGAAAGGTTTCGGATTTTTCAGTAATGTTCTTTCTTCGAGGAAATGACCCGTGATTGTCACGAGATTGTTTTCTATGAGCAAGGCCGAGGAAGAACAATATGGAAACGCCAGTTACTACCGACAACGAAGTGCTGTCCTTCCGCCTCGGGCGCGAAGAGTACGCGATCAGCATCCTGAAAGTGCAGGAAATCCGCGGCTACGAGCAGCCGACCCGCATGGCCACCGCGCCAGACTACTTGAAGGGCGTGGTCAACCTGCGCGGCAGCATCGTGCCGATCGTCGACATGCGCATCAAGTTCGGCCTGGCCGAGCCGGTGTACGACGCCTTCACCGTGGTGATCATCCTGAACATCGCCCATCACGTGATCGGGATCGTGGTCGACAGCGTCGCCGACGTGGTGACCTTGACCCAGGATCAGATCCGCCCGGCGCCCGAGATGGCGGCCACACTGGACGGCAATTGCCTGCTGGGCTTGGGCACGGTGGGCGAGCGCATGCTGATCCTGCTCGACATCGAGCGCCTGATGCAATCCGACGAACTGGGCCTGGTGACGGCATTGCCGCGCGCTGCCTGACGCCGCCACCTTACCAATCAACGACTGGGAACAACGACATGAAACTGGCAAACCTGAACATCGGCAAGCGTCTGGCGCTGGGCTATGGCGTGATCTGCGCCATGCTGGTGCTGATGATCGTGCTGAGCAATGCAATGCTGGGCCGCATCAACGCCGGCACCGACGAGATCGTCAACGACCGCATGCCGCGCATCGACCTGGCCAACCGTGTACAGGACGAGACCAGCAGCATCGCCATCGCCCTGCGCAACATGCTGCTGTCCGACGATGCGACCGATCGCGCGGCCCAGGTCGAGACGGTGATGACGTCGCGCCGCGCCATGGACGCGACCCTGGCCTCGATGCGCACCACGCTGCAAAGCGCCAAGGGGCGCGCGCTGCTGGAAACAATCGAACAGGAAGCGGCGCTGTACAAAAGCGCCCAGGAACGCCTGATCCGCCACGTCCAGGCCGGCGAACTGGACCAGGCGCGCGCGCTGCTGCGCGGCGACATGCGTCCGCTGCTGCTGCGCCTGAAGGCCGCCACCGGCGCCCAGGTCGCGCTACAGAAAGAGATCGCAGCGAACGACGCGCAGGAAGCGGCCGCCACCTACCGCAGCACCACGCTCCTGATGTGGGGCCTGGGCGCGGCGGCGCTGCTGCTCGCGGCGCTGGTGGCCTGGCGCATCACCCGTTCGATCACCGGGCCGCTGGGCCGCGCGCTCGAGGTCGCCAACACCGTCGCCGCCGGCGACCTGACCAGCCGCATCGAGGTCACCAGCAAGGACGAAACCGGCCAGCTGCTGCAAGCGCTCAAAACCATGAACGCCAGCCTGGCCAATACCGTCGGCACGGTGCGGGTCGGCACCGACACCATCGCGGTGGCGGCGGCGCAGGTGGCGGTCGGCGCCCAAGACCTGTCGTCGCGCACCGAACAGCAGGCTGGCGCACTCGAAGAAGCGGCGTCGTCGATGGAAGAACTGACCTCGACCGTGCGCCAGAACGCCGACAACGCACGCCAGGCCAATGTGCTGGCCGACGTGGCCTCGACCGTGGCGGCGCGCGGCGGCAATGTGATCGGGCAGGTGGTGGGCACGATGGACGAGATCAATGCATCGAGCTCGCGCATCAACGACATCATCGGCGTGATCGACGGCATCGCGTTCCAGACCAATATCCTGGCACTGAATGCGGCGGTGGAAGCGGCGCGCGCCGGCGAGCAGGGCCGTGGCTTTGCCGTGGTGGCGAGCGAAGTGCGCAACCTGGCGCAGCGCTCGGCGGCGGCGGCCAAGGAAATCAAGGGCCTGATCGGCGACTCGACGCACAAGGTCGCGCTCGGGAGCAAGCTGGTGGCCGAAGCGGGTGCGACGATGCAGGAGATCGTCGAGAGCGTGCGCCGCGTGACCGACATCATGGCCGAGATCAGCGCCGCCAGCTCGGAACAAAGTGCCGGCATCGAGCAGATCAACCAGGCGGTGGTGCAGATGGACCAGGGCACGCAGCAGAACGCGGCGCTGGTGGAAGAAGCGGCGGCGGCGGCGACCGCGATGCGCGAACAGTCGAGCATGCTGGCGCAGGTGGTAGCGGTGTTCAGGATCGACGGCGCGCAGGCACATGCGGCGTCGAAAGCGTCGGTCGCGCCGAAAGCGGCGCTACTGCCGGACGTGGTTGCGCGTACGCCGGCGCCAGTTGCAGCACGGCCTGCGGCGACATCGCGTCCGGTCCTGGGCACAACCCGGCCGGCGCCAAAGGCAGCGCTCAAGCGCGCCGCGCCGCAAGCCGATGCCGGCGAGTGGGAAGAGTTCTGAGCGGTTTGCGCATCGATCAAACAACGGCAAGATGCGGCTTGCCGTTTTTTGTTGCCGTTTTTTGTTGCCGTTGTTTATTGCCGTATTTATCAGCGTTGCAGATAACACGCAATAAGACTGTGCAATTCGTCCACGATGTACTTCTTTGACACTCGTTTGTGCAAGGTTTTGTCGAAATTGAATCGTGCGCGATCTAAGTTGTACGTATGCTGCTTTCTTTAAAGAAACTAACCTTGATCAGAAGGCAAGCACAGCATGAATATCGTCACCAGCGCAGCCGACAGCGAAATGCTGTCGTTCCGTCTCGGCAAAGAAGAATATGGCATCAGTATCCTGAGGGTGCAGGAAATCCGTGGCTACGAACAACCGACCCGCATGGCCAACGCCCCCGCGCACCTGAAAGGCGTGATCAACCTGCGCGGCAGCATCGTACCGATCGTCGACATGCGCATCAAGTTCCAGTTGGGCGAACCGAAGTACGACAGCTTCACCGTCGTCATCATCCTCAATATCGGCCGCCATGTGATCGGCATGGTGGTCGACAGCGTGTCCGACGTCGTCACCCTGACGCCCGAGCAGATCCGTCCCGCGCCGGCAATGGGCGAGGCCGCCGAGACCAGGCACTTGCGCGGCATCGGCACGATCGGCGAACGGATCCTGATCCTGCTCGACATCGACGCCCTGATGCAGTCCGAAGACCTTGGCCTGGTGACGGCATTGCCGCACGCCGCCTGACCCCTCGATTGAGTGAGAAAGAAACCATGATGAATATCGCAAACCTGAAAATCGGCAAGCGCCTGGCGCTGGGCTTCGGCGTCGTCGGCCTGATGTTCGTGCTGCTGATCGCGCTGGCCAACAGCATGATTGTGCGCGTCAACAACAGCACCGACAAGATCGTCGACGAGCGCATGCCGATCATCGAATCGACCAATCGCCTCGACGGCGACATGAGTCTGGTCGCCATTGCGCTGCGTAACATGATGCTCAACGACGACGCCGCCGATCGCCAGACGCAGGTCGAGGCCATCGACAAGGCGCGCGCCGGCATCACCGACAGTCTCAAGTCGCTGCGTCCGGCGTTGGCAGGCGACGCGCGCGCGACCGAGCGTCTGGATGCGATGGATGGCGCCGCTGCCGAGTACCTGACGAGCGGCACGAAGTTGCTGGCCCTGATCAATGCCGGCCAGGCCGAAGCGGCGCGCACCTTCCTGACGAATGAACTGCGTCCGCGCCTGGCTGCGCTGCGCGCCGCCACCGCGGCCCAGTCGGCGCTGCAGAGAGAGCTCAGCAATGCCGATGCGGCCGCTGCCCGTGCGACGTACGGCAGCGCCGTCTGGCTGATGTGCGGCATCGGCGCCGCGGCGCTGTTGCTGGCGGCCGGCGTGGCCTGGTGGATCACGCGTTCGATCACGCGGCCGGTGGCGCGCGCGCTGCAAGTGGCAAACACGGTCGCTGCCGGCGACCTGACCAGCCGCATCGAGGTCACCAGCACGGACGAGCTGGGCGAACTGCTGCAAGCCCTGAAGGGCATGAACGACAGCCTGGCCGCGACCGTCGGCACGGTACGGGTCGGCACCGACACCATCGCGGTGGCCGCGGCCCAGGTGGCGGCGGGCAGCCAGGATTTATCGTCGCGCACCGAGCAGCAGGCCGGCGCGCTGGAAGAAACCGCATCCTCGATGGAAGAACTGACGTCGACCGTCAAGCAGAACGCCGACAATGCGCGCCAGGCCAATGTGCTGGCCGAGACCGCCTCGAACGTGGCGGCGCGCGGCGGCGACGTGATCCGCCAGGTGGTGGGCACGATGACCGAGATCGACGCGTCGAGCTCGCGCATCGGCGACATCATCGGCGTGATCGACGGCATCGCGTTCCAGACCAATATTCTGGCGCTGAATGCCGCAGTGGAAGCGGCCCGGGCCGGCGAGCAGGGCCGTGGCTTTGCCGTGGTGGCGAGCGAAGTGCGCAACCTGGCGCAACGTTCGGCGGCGGCGGCCAAAGAGATCAAGGGCCTGATCGGCGACTCGACCGACAAGGTCGCGCTTGGGAGCAAGCTGGTGGCTGAAGCGGGCACGACGATGCAAGAGATCGTCGAAAGCGTGCGCCGCGTGACCGACATCATGGGCGAGATCAGCGCGGCCAGCAAAGAGCAGACCGCCGGCATCGAACAGATCAACCAGGCAGTGGTGCAGATGGACCAGGGCACCCAACAGAACGCAGCGCTGGTGGAAGAAGCGGCGGCGGCGTCGGCGTCGATGCAGGAGCAGGCGGCCAAGCTGGCCGAGGCGGTGTCGGTGTTCCGGATCGGATCGGCAACGGCCCAGGTGCAGGCAACCGCGCCGCAACCTGCGCTGCCGGCTGCGCAGCCTGCAAAGCGCGCTGTCGCCAAGGCGCTGGTGGCAAGCAAGCCAGCCGCCGGCGCGCGTCCGGCGCCGTTGACGGCGCCGTTGACGACGCCGGACGCGCCGGTACGCAAGCAGGAAGCGGTCGCGGCAGGCGAGTGGGAAGCGTTCTGATCCGATACCACTGACAGCGCCCGGTATTGACGGGCGCTGAGTAAGCCGAGCTCGAGCAGCAGATGAGCAGCAGACGAAAAAAAACGGCAAGCCGCAAGGCTTGCCGTTTTTATTTGTTCGCCAGCGCAATGCCGGCCGGTCAGGCGACCGGCCAGGCACAGGGCTTAGAACGAGTGACGCAGGCCGACGTTGTAGACCTGTGGGTCGGCGCCGAACGCGGTTGCTGGAATCGCGATGGTGCTCGATGGCGAGGTCAGCGAGAAGGTGCCCTGGCCGTTGTTGCGCAGTTTTGCGTACGATGCGTACACGTTGGTGCGCTTCGACAGGGTGTAGCTGTAAGCAACGGTCACGCCGCGGCCTTTGGCGCCGGTTTCCAGTTCTTGCTGGTTGTAGTTCAGGAAGAACTTGTTGGCAGCCAGTTCGTACGACACGCCAGCGTTGGCTTGTTCGTACTTGTTGTTCGCGCCGGTTGGGTTGGCGGCCAGGTAGCCACCGCGCACTTCGAACGCGCCGAACTTGTAGCCGGCGCCAACGCCGTATTCCTTGTCGTCACCGGTGGCCAGACGCTCGACCTGATGATAGCCGGCGCCCAGGTAGAAGCCTGCGTTCGCGTATTCCAGCGAGACGCCTGCCAGGTCGCCCGACGGTGCGTTGTCGACGTTGTTTTCACCGGTCGAGTATGCTGCGCCGACGGTGAAGCCGTTCACTGCATTGCTCTTGTAGTTGACCGAGTTCGCCAGGCGACGGGTCAGGCGTGGCTGAGCGCCGGTTGGGGTGTTGAACACCACCAGGCTCGAACCGTAGAAGCCGTGGCCCAGGATGTCCGAAGCGGCAGCAACAGCAGCGATCGGGCTGTATTCACGACCGACGGTCAGGGTACCGAAGTCGCCTTGCAGGCCGACGACAGCACGACGCTGCCACAGGTTCGAATCGGTACCGCCGGTGTCGGCAGCGATCGCGGCTTCGATGTTGAACAGGGCTTTCAGGCCATTGCCCAGATCTTCGGTACCACGGAAGCCGATGCGGCTGGCCGACTGGGTGCCCGACGAAACGACGGTGCGGCTTTCGGTGCCAGGAGCGTCATTGTTTTCGACGCCGATCGAGGCGTCCAGGGTACCGTACACGGTGACGCTGGATTGTGCTTGGGCGAACAGTGGCAGGGCCGACAGCAGAGCAACGGCGAGCAGTTTTTGTTTCATGGATGTCTCTCCAATGATTGATTTGTTGAAAACGCCTATTCATGATGACATGCCGAACAGACATTTGTCATTGCGCCTACGGATGTGGACAACACGTAAATTGGCGCCGCAACACGCTTTTCGGGTACCTCGAAATCGTCTTTTTCCCTACCAAATGAGGCAGTTACGTGACTTTTGCCTGGCGCCACGCGGGACCCGAACAAGCTGAAAAATTTTGCCGTATATCAACTAATTCCGTTGCGGTAATGCCACATTTTAGGTTCCGGTACGTGCTGCAATGCGCAAAAAGGGTGCATACGTCAGTCGCCACATCATCCCGTCAAGCGGTTTCGGTCGCGCATAAACATGAGGTAAAGCAATACCTTATGACATCCAACATCGCGTGATGGATGAAGCTGCCCGCTTGCCCAAAGCGCCTTTTGCACCGCAATAGTGCACAGCGGTCGAGAGTAATAGCTTATTCATAATGCGGCGTCGGCACTGCACGTGTCTGCTCGGCGCGCCGGCGTGCGTGCCCATGCTAGGATCGGGGCCTCCCGGCCGCGCACTCCCGAGCATTTTGCGACGCGGCAATATGTAACTAACCAACTGATGAGGATGACAACGACGTGCAGACCGGAATCACGCAAGCCCCCTTTGGACAGCTGCCTGACGGCACTGAGATCACTTGCTTCACCTTGAGCAATGCGCACGGCATGGTGGCCAAGATCATCGACTTCGGCGGCGTCGTCACCGAGCTGCATGCGCCGGACCGCGATGGCCGGCTGGCCGACGTGGTGCTTGGCTTTGATCATCTGGAACCGTACCGCAATGACAGCCCGTATTTCGGCGCTTTGATCGGTCGCTACGGCAACCGCATCGGGGCAGGGCGGTTTACCCTTGACGGACAAACCATCCAGCTGCCGGTCAATAATGGCCGCAACCACTTGCACGGTGGGCCAGACGGCTTCGACCGGGTCAAGTGGCAAGCCGAAGTCGACGGGGCCAGCCTGCGCCTGCGTTACCGCAGCAAGGATGGCGAGATGGGTTACCCGGGCAACCTGGACGCCACTGTGACCTATACCCTGAATGACGACAATGAGCTGGTGGTGCAGTTCCACGCCGTGACCGACCGCGCCACCCCGGTCAACCTGACCCAGCACAGCTACTTCAACCTGGCCGGCGGCGGCGACATCCTGGGCCACCTGTTGCAGATCGATGCCGATGCCTTCGTCGCGATCGACGATGGATCGATCCCGACCGGCGAACTGGCGCCGGTGGCCGGCACGGCGTTCGACTTCCGCACGCCGCAGGCGATCGGCGCGCGCATTGACGAAAATACCGAGCAATTGCGCAACGGCGGCGGCTACGACCACAACTTTGCGCTCAACAAGCCGCAAGGCAAGGCGTTGACGCGCGCCGCGCGCGTGCTCGAGCCACAGTCGGGCCGCGTACTGGAACTGTGGACCGAAGAACCGGGCGTGCAGTTCTATAGCGGTAATTTTCTCGACGGATCGCTGCAGGGCAAACATGGCAGCTACGCATACCGCAGCGGCTTCTGCCTCGAGCCGCAGCATTTCCCCGATTCGCCCAACCGGCCGCAGTTCCCGAACGTGATCCTGCGTCCGGGCGAGCAATACCGCAGCGAATCGCGCTTGCGCTTTTCGGTCGAAGCGGTGGTGGTGCCGTCGATCTCGGCCTCGGTCGCTCCCTAGGCAGGGACGATGCAGGAGTTCCTCGACACCCGCCATGCGCTCGGCGAATGCGTGCTGTGGTGCGAGCGCAGCGGCCGCCTGCTATGGACCGATATCCCGGCCGCCACCCTGTGGTCGTATGAGCCGGCGCGCGAGCGTACCCGCAGCTGGGCCATGCCCGAGCGCCTGGGTTCGTTCGCCCTGACCGGCAGCGATGACCGCTTGCTGTTGGGGCTGGCGTCCGGCCTGGCCCTGTTCCGTTTCTCGACCGGCAAGGTGACGCACATCTGCGCGGTCGAACCCGGCCTGCCGACGCGCATCAACGACGGCCGCTGCGACCGCCAGGGCCGCTTCGTGTTCGGCATGCTCACCGACAGCGAGGATCCGCAAGCGCCGAGTGGCGGCTTCTACCGCCTGCACCTGGACCTGACGCTGGAGCGCCTGGCGTTGCCGCCGGCGCGCATCGCCAACAGCATCTGCTTCAGTCCCGACGGCCGGCGCATGATGTTCGCCGACTCTACCGACGGCGCAATCCGTTATTGCGATTACAATCCCTGCAGCGCCGAGATTGGCGCCGTGCATACGCTGGTGGCTGCCGGCGCCGCAGCGGGTGCGCCAGATGGCGCCACGGTCGACGCCGCGGGTTGCCTGTGGTCGGCGCGCTGGGGCGCGGGGCAGGTGCTGCGCTTTGCTCCCGACGGGCGTCTGTTGCAGGCACTGGCGACCGGCACGCCGCAGCCAACCTGTCCGGCGTTCGGCGGGCCCGGCCTGGCGACGCTGTACCTGAGCACCGCGCATGCCGGCCTGGACGCGGCGCAACTGGCCGCGGCGCCACTCTCGGGTGCGCTGCTGCGCCAGGCCTTCGATGCGCATGAGGTGCGCGGCCTGCCGGAAGCGCGCTTCCTGCACGGCTGACAAAAACGTTACAACAACAATACGGAGACAGCATGAACCACCTCGCCCGCCTGATTGCGAGCCTTGCATTGATAGCGCTATCAGCCGCGACCCCGGTGCGCGCCCAGGTCACGCTCGGTATCGACGCCGCCCATCCCGGCCCGGTCATCCACAAGGACGTCTACGGCCAGTTCGCCGAGCACCTTGGCGCCGGCGTCTACGGCGGCCTGTGGGTGGGGCCGGCATCGCCGATCCCCAACACGCGCGGCTGGCGCAACGACGTGGTGGGCGCGCTCAAGCAGTTGCAGGTGCCGCTGGTGCGCTGGCCGGGCGGCTGCTTTGCCGACGAGTACCACTGGCGCGACGGTGTCGGCCCGCGCGCGGCGCGCCCGGTGCGGGTCAACAACAACTGGGGTGGGGTGACCGACGACAACGCGGTCGGCACCCATGAATTCTTCGACTTGGCCGAGCAGCTTGGCGCCGACGCCTATGTGAACGGCAACCTCGGCACCGGCACGCCGCAGGAAATGGCCGAGTGGCTCGAATACATGACCGCCAATGGCAAGTCGACGCTGGCCGAGCAGCGTCGCAAGAATGGCCGCGCGCAGCCGTTCAAGGTCGCCTATTTCGGCGTCGGCAACGAAGCCTGGGGCTGCGGCGGCCACATGACGCCCGAGTACTACGCCAACCTGTACCGGCATTACGCGACCTTCCTGAAGGCGCCGGCCGGGGCCTTGCCGAAGATCGTCGCCAGCGGCGGCAACGACAGCGACACCAAGTGGACCGAAGTGCTCAGCCGCGACGCGGCGCGCGGTACCGCCGGCATCAGCTTCCACTACTACACACTGCCGACCGGAAACTGGGAGCGCAAGGGCGCCGCCACCGGTTTCCCGGAAGCCGAATGGTTCTCGGCGCTGGAGCAGACGCTGCGCATCGAGGGCCACATCCGCGACAATCTTGCCGTGCTCGAACGTAACGACCCGGACAACAAGATCGGCTTCTATGTCGACGAATGGGGCACCTGGTACGACACCGAGCCGGGCGCCAATCCCGGCTTCCTGTACCAGCAGAACACGCTGCGCGACGCGGTGGTGGCGGCGCTCAATTTCCATGTCTTCCACCGCCACGCGGCGCGGGTGCGCATGACCAACATCGCGCAGATGGTCAATGTGTTGCAGGCCATGATCCTGACCGACAAGGAGCGCATGCTGCTGACCCCGACATATCACGCGTATCGCATGTACACGCCGTTCCAGGGCGCGGCCTCGCTGCCGCTGACGCTCGGCGGCGACACGCCGTACCGTGTCGGCGGCAAGTCGATCGCCGCGGTGCATGCCAGCGCCGCGCGCGGCGTCGACGGCAAGGTCTGGGTGGCGCTGGTGAACGTCCATCCGGCGCGCGCCGCTACGGTGGCGCTGCAGGTGGCCGGCGCGCCGGCGGGCGCGGCGCGCGGCCAGGTGCTGAGCGCGGCCGCGCTTGACGCGCACAATACCTTCGCCCGGCCGCGCGCGGTCGAGCCCAGGCCGTTCAGTGCGCGCGCCGCGAATGGCGCGCTGACGATCGCGCTGCCGGCCAGGGCGGTGATGGTGTTCGCGCTGGAACCGTGACGCCTGTGTGAGCACGAAAACAACAGTTGCGGCGCAGGGCGCCAACTGGAACGTAATGGGCGCAGCGCAATCGAATTGCTGGGTATAATCGCAAGCAATAAAAAGTTGGCGGCGGTGCAACACGAGCGCGTGGAGAAGCGTTCCAGAATCACAAGAGCCTGCCCCGCCTGACGGGACAGGTTCCAAGCCCGGCCAGCCTTGCGAGAACCAACCGGGTATTCCTGATGAGCAACCTCAGTAGCCTCCAGCCGATGGAAGCCGGTGCTCCGGCTTTGCCGGACCAGCCGCATGGCGACGACCTGTCCTTGATCGCGCCGATCCAGCCTGCCACCGAATCGTCGAGCGCGCCGCCTGTGCCGGGCGAACCTGCGGCAGGCGAACCTGCGGCGGTCGAACCTGCGGCGGTCGAACCTGCGGCAGGCGAACCTGCGGCCTGGCCCGAAGGCGTGCGCGCGATCGCCGACCTGATCGGGGCGTCGCGCTTCCCGATGTTCCTGGCGCTCGGGCGCGAGCTGCGCCTGTTCTACAACGACGCTTATTCCGCCCTGCTGGGCGACAAGCACCCGGCCGCGCACGGCGCACCGTATGCCAGCGTGCGTCCCGAGCTGTGGGAACGCATGCGTCCGTATTTCGAGCATGTGCTGGGCGGCGAAGCGACCCAGCTCCAGCACGCGCTGATGGAGTTCGAGCGCAACGGCAAGCGCGAACGGCGTTATTTCTGCGTTTCACTGTCGCCGGTGCGCCATGCGGGGCAGGTAATCGGCGTGTATTGCGTGCTGACCGAGACCACGTCCGACGTGCTGTCCGAACACCGCCACGCCTTCCACCAGAAACTGGGCGAGACGCTCGACGGCCTGGACGACGCGGTGCACACCATGAAAGCCACGAGCGCCATGACCGGCACCACGCTCGGCGTCGGGCGCGTCGGCTACGGCGAGATCGACCCATCGGGACGCACCGTCAGCATCGACCGCGACTGGACCGATGGCCACATGACCAGCCTGGCCGGCATGGTGCAGCCGCTCGACAGTTTCGGCCCGGCCATCGTCGATGGATTGCGCCACGGCCGCAGCGTGTGCCTGGACGACGTGCAGGCCGACCCGCGCGCGGCGCCGCATGCGGCCGGTTACGCCGCCATCGGCGTGCGCGCCGCGGTGATCGTGCCGATCATCGAAGACGCTCGCCTGAGCGCCGTGTTCTACCTGCACGAGGCGGCGCCGCGCCACTGGAGCGACCAGGACCTGGCGATGGCCGAAGACGTGGCGCGCCACACGCGCGAAGTGGTGCGCCGCGCGCGCCTGGAAGAAACGCTGCGCGACGAAAGCCGCATCCTGGAGGCGGTCAACCGCACCGGCCAGGTGCTGGCCTCGACGCTCGACCTGGACACGCTGTCGCAGGCGATCCTGGATGCCGGCACCGAACTGAGCGGAGCGCGCTACGGCGCTTTCTTCCACGACACCGGCGTCGAAGGCGCACCGATGCGCCTGGCTGCCATGAGCGGCGCCTCGCGCGCGGCGTTCGAGCGCATCGGGCCGGCGCCGAGCGCCGCCGTGTTCGGGGCCGCGCGGGGCGTCGGCGCCGTGCTGCGCAGCGACGATATTCAAACCGATCCGCGCTACGCAGTGCTGGTGGCGCACGGCATGCAGCCGGGCCACCTGAAACTGCGCAGCCTGCTGGTGTTGCCGGTGGTGTCGCACAGCGGCAAGGTGCTGGGTGGATTGTTCTTCGGCCACCGGGACGCCGGCGTGTTCACCGAGCGCGCCGAACGCATGCTGGCCGGGGTCGCGGCCCAGGCCGCCGTGGCGATGGACAACGCGCATCTGTACGACGCAGCGCAAAAGTCGGCGCGCGAGCGCGACGCGCTGCTGCAAAGCGAGCGCCTGGCGCGGGTGCAGGCCGAGCGCCTGAGCCACACCAAGGATGAATTCCTGGCCATGCTGGCGCACGAACTGCGTAATCCATTGGCGCCGATCAGCAGCTCGGCCAGCCTGCTGGGCCTGCAGTTTTCAAGCGAACCGCGCATCGCCCAGACCACCGCCATCATCAGCCGCCAGGTCAAGCACATGAGCCGCCTGATCGACGACCTGCTGGACGTCTCGCGCGTGACGCGCGGGCTGGTCCAGCTGAAGCTGGCGACGGTGGACTTCCGCGACGTGGTCAGCGGCGCGCTTGACCAGACCCGGCCGCTGGTGCTGGAAAAAGCGCACCACGTCACCGTGCAGTTGCCCGACACGCCGGTGTGCGTGCGCGGCGACCACACGCGGCTGGTGCAGAGCGTGGCCAATATCCTGAACAACGCCGCCAAGTACACCCAGAAGTCGGGCACGCTGGCGCTGGTGCTCGAACAGCTCGATGGACGCATGCACTTGAGCGTGCGCGACAACGGCTCGGGCATGCCGCCGGACCTGGTGCCGAACGTGTTCGACCTGTTCACGCAAGGCGCGCGCACGCTGGCGCGCTCGCAGGGCGGACTGGGCCTGGGCCTGACCCTGGTCAAGCGCCTGGTCGAGCTGCACGAGGGCGAGGTGCGCGCCCATAGCGATGGCGTCGGCTGCGGCAGCACTTTCACCATGACGCTGCCGTGCGTGGTCGCGACGGCCGACGGGGTAGAAACGCTGGCGCCCGCCGGCGAAGCGGCGCGCGCCGTATTGCAGCGCAAACTGAAGGTGCTGATCGTGGACGACAACAGCGACGCCGCCGACAGCCTGGCGCGGCTGCTGCAGGTGCAGGGCAAGGCCACGGCGGTCGAGTACGACGCCGCCTCGGCCTTGCGCCGCGCACGCGCCGAGCGGCCGGACGTGATGCTGATCGACATCGGCCTGCCCGACGTCGACGGCTACCAGTTGGCGCAGGAACTGCGGGTGCGGCTTGAAACGGCGCACACCACGCTGGTTGCGGTGACCGGCTACGGCCAGGCGCGCGACCGTGAGCGGGCGATCGAATCGGGCTTCGCGCATCACCTGGTGAAACCGGTCGACATGACGGCGCTGGCGCGCATCCTCGACGCCAGCGCAGCGGCGGCGGCCCAGGCCGAGGACGCTGCGGCGCCGGTCGCAGCTGCCGCAGCGGCAGTCGTCGAGGCGGCCGCCGACCTGGCGGCGATCTTGCCGACCGGCGCATCCGATGAGGCGACACCGGCCTGATGTCACCATCCCCACAGCGACGGCGACGCCGGTAGTATCATGGCGTTTCCATAATTGAGAGGATGAGTGAGAGGATGAGCATGCTTGATTTCGTCATCACCGCGCCGACTGCACCGTCGGTCGCCGTGGCCGGCTCCGCCGCGCGTTTCCCGGTACGCCGTGTGTTCTGCGTCGGCCGCAACTACGCCGCCCACGCGCGCGAAATGGGAAGCGACCCGAACCGCGAACCACCGTTCTTCTTCACCAAGCCGGCCGATGCCGTGGTGCCGGCAAGCGGCGCGGTGCCGTATCCGCCTGCAACGAACGACCTGCACCACGAAGTCGAACTGGTGGTGGCATTGGGCGGCGGCGGCGCCAACATCGACCCGGCCCAGGCGCTTGACCTGGTGTGGGGCTACGGCGTTGGCCTCGACCTGACCCGGCGCGACCTGCAGGCAGTGGCCAAGGACGCCGGTAGGCCGTGGGACATGGCCAAGGGGTTTGATGCCTCGGCGCCGTGCAGCGCGCTGCATCCGGTGAGCGCGGTCGGCCATCCGTCGGACGCACGCATCTGGCTCGAAGTGAATGGCGCCCTGAAGCAGGAAGGCAACTTGAACGAAATGATCTGGCCGGTGGCGGACGTGATCGCGGCGCTGTCGCGGCTGGTGACGCTGGCGCCGGGCGACCTGATCTATTCGGGCACGCCGTCGGGCGTGGCGGCGCTGCAGCCGGGCGACCGCGTGCGCGGCGGGGTCGATGGGGTCGACGTGTTCGAACTGCAGATCGCTTGATCAGCCCGGGATGGTGGCGCGCCCAGCGCCGCCATCTGCTTTAGCAACGCGCTCTTTGCCGCGTCGAGCTGCCCGCCGTTGGTCTTGGTCGACAGCGTGGCGCGCTCCTTGCGGCCCAGAAAATACGCGACCCGCTCGGCATTGGCGCCGGATGGGTGCGGCAAGCCGTGCAGGATGCGGTCGGCGCGAATGATTCCCTGCGCCGCCAGCCAGTCGAGCCCCTCGCTGACGCTGGCCCCCATCGGGATATAGAGCGCGTCCGGCAGCAGCCGTGCCTCGTGCGCGAAGTAGCGCAATACTTCCTCGCGCAGGAAGGCGTGCTTGTGCATGGCCGGCGTGCCGCTGTAGTTCTTGCCGTCGACGAATACCGAATGGCGCAGGATCGCGCCGATGTGCACCAGGTGCGCGTCTGCGCCGAACAGCGTAGCGCAGCTGACGATGCCAAGCCAGCGCTGGACCCCGATCGCATCGAGCAAGGCCACGAAATTGGGCCGGATCGGGCCGCTGAAAGCGCCGCTCTGGCGCGCCGCGCGCAGCGTGTCGTCCATGGAGGCGCCGGCCGCCATCTGGCGCTGCGTCTCGCGCATCGCATTCTTCCACTGCGCAAACCCGGGCGAGATGCCGACCACCACCACGCGCGCATCGACGTTCACCGATTCGAACGGCAGGTAATAGCTGCTGTAGCGGCCATCGCGTGCCAGCAGGAATTGTTCGGGAATGTCGGCGGTCGTGCTCACGCGCGCCAGGTCGAGGGCGCCGATCGCCGGCGCGAAGCGATCGAATAATAAATCCATGGTGTCCAGGCTCAACGGTGCAAGCCGATCATTTTGCCAGCTTTTGTGTTGACGCAAAGCGCGCATAATTTGATACGCTATCTCCAACGGCCACATCCGTTGCCGGATGCCGCAGGGGAGGAAACCATGACACAGGTCGCACTGATTACCGTCCACGGCATGGGAGAAACGCCGCCCGATTATGCGCAAGGCTTGATGACCGGGCTGCGCACCCGGCTGGGCGCGCTGGCGCCGCAGGTCGTGATGCGCGCGGTCTATTACCAGAACATCTTGCACGACAACCAGCGCCTGGTGTGGGAACGCACTGCCGCCACCGGGCAGGTGCGCTACGACGCGCTGCGCAAGTTCGTGCTGTACGGGCTGGGCGACGCCGCCGGGCTGGAAAACCGCAAGGAAATTCCCGGCTCGGTGTACGAGCAGGCGCAAGGTGAAATCGCCACCACGCTGCTATCGGCGCACGCGGCGCGTCCGAACATGCCGGTCGTGTTCGTTGCCCAATCGCTCGGCTGCCAGGTGCTGTCGAGCTATATCTATGATGCGCAGAAGGCGGCGGCCGGCAAGCCGGTCGGGGCCGGCATCTGGCGTAACGTCGACGCCTGGGCGTCCAGCACGCTGGGACGCGAACTGACGGCCAGCGAACGCGTGTTTCTTGGCGGCGGCACCTGCGCCGCGCTGGTCACGACCGGCTGCAATATCCCGATTTTTGTCGCCGCGCACCAGGAAATGCAGATCATCCCGATTGCGCCGCCGACCTCGCTGTTCAAATGGATCAATTACTACGACCCGGACGACATCCTCGGCTGGCCATTGCAACCGCTGTCGGCGGGTTACAAGGCGCTGGTGGAAGACCGCGCCATCAATGCCGGCGGCGGCGCCGGCAACCTGCTGCTGCGCAGCTGGAATCCGCTGTCCCACAACAATTATTGGGACGACAGCGCCGTGCTCGACGCGGTGGCGGGGATGCTGCGCCGCCTGGCGGCGTAGTGGTGGAATCGCCGCGCCGTGATCGACGACGCAGCGACGCGGCCATCAGCAAGCGGTCGGCTTGACCCGCTCCACTTCCAGCCCGAACAACGGACGCAGGCGGGTGCCGACGATGTTGCCGATGAACGCGACGATCAGCCACAGCCAGCCGTGCAGGCTGCCCGACACGATGCCGCTGAAGTAGGCGCCGATATTGCAGCCATACGCCAGGCGCGCGCCATAGCCGAGCAGCAAGCCGCCGACGACGGCTGCCACGACCGAGCGCAGCGGCAGGCGCCACACCGGCGCGTAACGGCCGGCCAGCGCCGCCGCCAGCATCGCGCCGAGCACGATGCCGATGTCCATCACCGACGTCACGTCCTGCGAGATCGGCGCCGCCAGCGCGGCGGCATTGGCCTTGGTCGACCAATAGGCCCAGCTGGCGGTGTCGATGCCGATCGCGCCGGCCGCTTTCGCGCCCCACAGGGCAAAGGCCGAGGTCACGCCCCACGGACGGCCCGACAGTGCCAGCGTCGCAAAGTTGAGCACCACCAGCGCCAGGGCGCCGGCCACCAGCGGCCATGGACCGTGCAGCCACGGCGAGCGGTGCGGCGGCTGCGTGTGCGAGGCGACCAGGCGGCCGTGGCGGCGTTTCTCCACCACGACGGTGAGCGCGGCGATCGCGGCGAACACCAGCCAGTTCAGCAGCAGCGCCGGCATCAGGCCGAGCGCGTTGTAGGCGGCGATCGGTTTCAGTTGCGGCATCGCCGTCCAGAACGGCATGTGCGCGGTGCCGATCAGCGAGCCGACGATGAAGAACACCAGCGTGATGATCATGCGCGTGCTGCCGCCGCCGACCGTGTACAGGGTGCCGGAAGCGCAACCGCCGCCGAGTTGCATGCCGATGCCGAACAGGAAGGCGCCGACGATCACCGAGGTGCCGGCCGGCTGCACCAGCCCGGTGACCGGATTGCCGAACAGCGTGCCGCCAGACAAGGCCGGGAAGAACAGCGCCACGCCAACGGCCAGCATCAGCATCTGCGCGCGCAGGCCGGCGCCACGGCCATCGGCAATGAACACGCGCCAGGCCGAAGTGAAGCCGAAGGCGGCGTGGTACAGCGTGACGCCGAGCAGGGCGCCGACGATGTACAGCGCAGCCTGGGCTGCGCCAACGACTTGCGCCAGGTACAGGGCGCCGAGCACGATCAGCGTCAGCGCGACGCCGAGCGGCCTGGCATTGATGTCGCTACGGGGAGGGAGAGATAGGGTTGCTGTATTGGACATTGCGAAGTCATGCAAAAGAAATATAGCTCGCTATTTTCTCGCTTTTTACGGATTCGTGCAGACGACGCACATGTTTTGGCCAAGCGTGCGCCCCGCATTGGCGACCAGGCCGGACAGCGCCCGGTCGCCGAACTCAGCGCTTCGCCTCCTGCGCCGCGCGCGCCGCATCCTCCTGGCGCATGCGCTCGCGCACGCCGCCATCGATCCCGGTAGCGCCCGGCATCGGCTGGTGCACCGCGCCGCTGGTGGCCGGCGCCGGTGGTGAAGTTTCGTACTGCGCCTTGTGTGCGATGTCGGCCGCCAGGCGCTCGGTGGCGTCGGGGGCGATGCGGTGCGACCAGTAGGCGCCGCGCGCCTTCCAGCCGGTCAGGACTTCTTCGCGCGGATAGACGCTGGCGCGCACGATGATGTCGACCACCTTCATCGGGTCGTCCATCAGCGGCATCCGTGGCCGGTGGCCGCTGTAGTTGGCGGCCTGGTTGAAGAATTCGGTGTCGGTGGCCCACGGCATGATGGTGGTCACGTGCACCTTGTCGAGTCTTGCCAGGCGCAGCTCTTCGTTCAGCGCCCGCCCCAGGCCCAGGATCGCGGCCTTGGTCGCGGCGTACGAGGCGTGGTAGGCCAGCGGGATCACGCTCTCCACCGAGCCGAGGTTGACCAGGTTGCCGCTGCCCTGGGCGCGGAACTGGCGCAGCGCCACATGGCTGCCATACATCACGCCTTTCAGATTCACGTCGACGATGCGCGCATGGTCGGCCAGCGGCACGTCTTCGAAGCGCCCGATCGCGCCGACGCCGGCGTTGTTGATCCAGACATCGATGCGGCCGAAACGCGCCAGCGCGGCTTGCGCAAGGCGCCCCACCTGCTCCGGGTCGGCCACGTCGGTCGGCACCACCAGCGCCTGGCCGCCGGCGGCCGTGATCCGGCCTGCAACCTGTTCCAGCGCATCGGCGCGGCGCGCGGCCAGCACCACGTTGGCGCGCATGGCGCCCAGGCGCTCGGCCACGCCGCGCCCCAAGCCGCTCGAGGCGCCGGTGACAACGTAGGTCTTGCCGGCGACCAGGGCCTCATCATTCCTGGAAAGGGCGCTGGCGCAGCCGCCCAGTAGCAAGGCAATGCAAACCAGGAACAGCTGTGGCAGCAGGCGCCACGGGGAATTGCGCATCATGTGCATCGAGGAGCTCCAGTTCAAGTTGGAGCAATGCTAGAACAATGTGACAACATGGCCGGTTCGATACGCCTTGGCATGGGCGGGCGCGACGCGTGGCCGGCGGCTGGCGCGCCGCTCAGATGGTATGCTGGCGCCATGACTACCGATTCCTCCGATATTGAGCTGTCCGGCCCGTTCCAGGCCAAGGACGGCAATGGCCGTACCCTCGACGTCAAGGCGATCCGCATCTTCGACGAGGGTTACGGGATCATCGATGTATATGTCGACTTCAAGGCCCAGCTCGAACCTGGCGCCTACAAGGACGACGTGCTGGTGCGCCAGCTTGTCGAGCGCCTGCGCGCGCTTGGCTACAAGGGGCCGGACTTCGGCCACAGCGATCCGGGTTTGCAGGAAAGCCGCCTGATCGTGCTCGAGGCGCCTGAAGAGTTCGCCACGTTCGCCAAGAGCCGCGGCTGGAAGAACCTGGCGGAAGACTTCGAGTAGGCCGCAGCATGGCCGCTTCATGCACGCATGATGCGGCCTGCGTTCTACCCCGCGCGTAGCAAGGTAAACAGCGGCCGGATGTCGCCCGCCAGCGTGCCGCGCGCATTCTTGATCGGCGGCTGGCGATACCGTTCCAGCTGCTGGCGGCGCGCATCATTCAATAAGCCCAATTGATCGAGCACGGCGTACACCGCCGGATGCAGCGCGCGGCTGTTGCCGTCGGCGATCTTGATCGCGATGCCGATCCCGGCCGAGCGCACCCCGATCGCCTGCACCGCGTCGGCGCCGATCTTGGCCACCCAGTCGCCACCGCCCGCCGTCATCCAGTGCAGGTCGGTGCGGTTTTCACCGGATACCATGTCCGGGCGCGCCATCATGGCTTCGCCCAGAATCCCCATTGCTTCGCCCAGTTGCGCATCGGCCCTGCCTTGCGCAAGCCGTGCGTACAGGTGTGCAAGTTTATCGAGCGGCATCGCGTAGTTCGGCGCCGAGCAGCCGTCGATGCCGGTCGGCATGCTGTCCGGCGCCAGGCCGGCGGTGTCGGCCAGCGTGGTGCGGATCGCTTGTTGCAAGGGATGGCTGCGCTCGACGTAGCCGGCGCTGGGCAGATTGTGCAGGCGGCACCAGGCCAGGAAGCCGCTGTGCTTGCCGGAACAGTTGTGGTGCAGCGGCGTCCATTCGCGGCCCTGCGGCGCCGGCTGGCCGACGAATTCGTAGTGCAGCGGCACCGCGCAGCCGCATTCCAGGTGCGACGGATCGAGGCCGATCTTGTTCAGGATCGAGCTCGCGCCTTCGAGGTGGATTTCTTCGCCCGAATGGCTGGCGCACAACAGCGCTACTTCGTCGCGCGTCAGGCCGAAGCGGGCCGGGCCGTCAGCCAGGATGAAGGGCAGGGCCTGGAACGGTTTGAGGGCCGAGCGGGTAAAGGTCGGGTAGTGCGGGTCGCCGGCCGACCACAGCAGCCGGCCCTGGGTGTCGACCACGGCGATCGAGCCGGCATGCACGTTTTCGATGACATTGCCGCTGTCGGGATAGCCGCGCGTGGTGGCGACGAGGGGAATCGCTGGCATAGGATAGAAGGGAAAAGTTGATGGTCGAGCCCTTACTGTAAGTCATCCGTAGCGACGGGCGGCACACCATTGAAGCGCCTCGGCCGTACGCCATCCAGCCCGCATTTTCGGCCGTTTATCGCGCCTTGCTGCACTTCATGCCGGTGGCGCTTGAGCCCTGCGCGGCGCGCGTTAGGCTGGCTTCATCGCCAGCTTAGCCAAGCGTCGAACCGAAACGCCCGGCCTGATAGTCGCTGACCGCCTGCACGATTTCCTCGCGCGTGGTCATCACGAAGGGGCCGTGCGACACCACCGGTTCGCGGATCGGCTCGGCGTGACCGAACAGGAGCAGGGCGTCTTCCTCGGCGCGGATTTCGACCGTGTCGCCTTCTTCGCTCAGCTCGACGAGGTGGTATGCGCTGATGAGATCGTCGTACTGACCCACGCCGATCCGTCCGCGCACCACATACAGCAGCACGTTGCGCAATTGCAGGCCGGACAGGCGCAGGACGCCGCCGGCCTGCATCGCGACCGTGCTCATGAACACGTCGGTCAAGGTTTCCACCGGACCGGTCGTGCCTTCCCATTGCCCCGATATCAAGTTCATGGTGACCTTGCCGTCGTCCAGCGTGAGCGCCGGGATCTGCTCGCGCTGCAGGCCGGTGTAGGCCGGCTCGCTCATTTTCAGACGCGACGGCAGGTTCACCCACAATTGCAGGATCTCGAGCTTGCCGCCGTGCTCGAGAAATTCGCGCGGCGAGACTTCGGCATGCACGATGCCGCGTCCGGCAGTCATCCACTGGATGCCGCCGGGCCCGATGATGCTTTCATGGCCGGCGCTGTCGCGGTGCGCCAGCAAGCCGTCGAGGATGAAGGTGACGGTCTCGAAGCCGCGGTGCGGATGCGGGCCGAACGGCAGGCCGCGATTGTGCGGCGCATATACCTGCGGGCCGTGATGGTTCAGGAACAGGAAGGGATCGATCTGGTCCAGGTGCGGCGCCGGTACCGGGCGCTGCGTGAGCAGGTCGCCGATGTCGTCGCGCAGGGCCGGATGGATGCGCCGAAGTTGCTTGCTGTTCATGGGATGTGCTCCTGCTGTTGTGCCGAAACCATCAGGTTAGCCGAAGCCGCGTGTACGCGTCGGAACCCTCGAATGCCTGTGCTAGACTCATTGCGCTTTTGCAACCCTGGAGACTGGCAGCCGATGTTCAAGAATCGCACGTTCAAACAAACTTTGCTCGCCAGCCTGTTGCTGGCGTCGTTCACGATCCCGGTCGCGGCAATCGCTGCGCAGGGGGCGGCTTCCTCGGCGGCCACCGTGCCCGGCCCGGTCGCCGTCAAGACCGCCAAGTACGCGGTCGAAACCTACCGCACCCACGTGGTCGACACCCTGGCCAAGCTGGTCAGCTTCAACACGGTGGCCGACAAGACCGTTCCGTCAGACCAGAACCCGGTGCACATCGCCTTCAAACAAGCCCTGAAGGAAGAAGCCGAGCGCCTCGGCCTCGACTACGCCGACCATGGCTGGACCGTGATCATCGGCCTGGGCCAGGGCACCGAGCGGGTCGGCATCGTCACCCATGGCGACGTGCAGCCGGTCGACGCCAGCAAGTGGAAGAAGTCGCCATTCGTGCTGGACCGCACCAGCCAGCCGGGCAAGCTGATCGCGCGCGGCGCCGAGGACGACAAGGGGCCGATCGCCACCGCGCTGTATGCGATGAAGTCGATCCGCGACAATCAGGTGCCGCTGTCCAAGCGTATCGAGCTGTACGTGTACATGGGCGAAGAGTCTGACTGGGGACCGTTGACCGAGTTCCTGAAAACCCACCAGCCGCCGCAGATGAGCATCACGCTCGACGCCGAATATCCGGTCGTAACGGCCGAGAAGGGCGGCGGCACCCTGGCCGTGACGATCCCGAACAGCAGCGCCCAGGCCCCGGCCGCCGGTCAGGCGCACATCGCCGGCTTCAAGGGGGGCTTCTTCGGCAGCCAGATTCCCGAGGACGCGCAAGCCGTGCTCGCCAACGCAACGCCGGAACTCGAAAAGCTGATCCGCGCCCGCGGCGCCAAGCAAGAGGGCATGAGCTATTCCTTCGCCTGGCAAGACAGCAACCTGACAGTGACGGCGCGCGGCGTATCGGCGCACTCGTCCAAGCCGGAAGAGGGCATCAACGCCATCAGCATGCTGGCCGACGCGCTGGCGGTGCAGCCGTGGCCGAACACCACGCCCGGGGCGGTGGTGAATTACCTGAACGACATGGTCGGCACCGGCATCCACGGCGAGAAGTTCGGCAATATCGCCTACCGCGACAGCTTCATGGGCGCCATGACCTTCGTGCCGACCGTGATCCGGCAGCTGGACGACGGCATCGAAGTGGCGATCAATGTGCGCCGTCCGCAGGGAAAGACGCATGAGCAATTGACCAACGAGATCAACGCTGCGCTGGCGCAATGGCAGGGGCGCCAGGTGCCGCTGGCCAACATCAAGATCGGCGTGCGCGAGCCATGGATCCTGCAACATCCGCCGCAGCTGCCGACCTTGCTGTCGACCTTCTCTTACTTCACCGGCATGAAGAATCCGAAACCGGTTGCGATCGGCGGCGGCACCAACTCGCGCCTGTTCCCGAACGCGGTCAGCTTCGGACCAGCGATGCCGGGCAAGAAGTACACTGGGCATTCGGAGCACGAGTTCATCACCACCAAGCAACTGCTGCTGAACTTGCAGATGTACACGGCGGTACTGGTTGAACTGGCCAAGTGAGATGTTGCGCCGCGCCAGCGCGCGGTGCGACCTGCCAGCAGGATGAAATGACGGCCTTGTATGGACGGCAGGGAACAGGACTAATAGCCTTGCAATGCAATTCTTGCAAGCGAACTAACCTTCTTGAAGGCTCCCGTGCCGCTGTTTGCCCGCCGTCTCCTTCCTCTGGCCGTGTCCCTGCTGCTGGCCGGTACCCCATGCCGTGCTGACGGCCTACGATAGCCAGGGCAATGTCCTGGCATCGAATACGCTGGCGAATCCGAATGCCGGCTTTGCGCCCTGCGCGGCATCTTGTCGCTGACGACGGCAGCGCCGATCCATTCCTTCTCGATCTTGCCGAATCATTCGAATGACATCCTCGATCTCGACAACCTGCGCCTGACGGCGGCCGAGGTGCCGGAGCCGGGCCAATGGGCGTTGCTCAGGTAGGCGATGCTCTCGTCAAAATGTGTAAAAACTTCTAATCCCGGCGTAGGAATTAAACTACACTAGCCATCTTTGTTAGCGCTAACTAAGTTCCGTGCCCTTATGAAACCGAGACTTAATGCGCGCCGCCCATTCTGCTGCAAGCAGGTTGTATTGATGCCCGGAAAATGCACTGGCGCTAACGAAAATATGTGGCGAAAACAGCATGATAGGATCGGTTTTTAGAGCCGCGAGCGCGTCGATCCGTCGTGCCCGTTCGCGCCGGACGTGACCGATATCCTATTGATTGCCATGCACAGTAAAGAACTCAAGAAGCCGGACGGACGCAACCTGACCCTGTACAGCAACCGGGCGATTCCCGATGGCCTCGTGGCGCCGAGCCCGTTTCCCGATCCGCAGCACGCCAATCCGCACCTGCGCTGGCATCCGCTGCGCGGCGAATGGGTGACCTACGCGGGCTTCCGCCAGAACCGCACCTATCAGCCGCCGCCGCAGTACAACCCGCTGGCGCCGACGCGCGACCCCGAGCACCCGACCGAACTGCCGGCCGGCGACTACGAGATCGCCGTGTTCGACAACCGCTTTCCGTCGCTGGCGCTGGAATCGCACGATCCTCCAACTTTGACGGTGCCGAGCGCGCCGGCCAACGGCCATTGCGAAGTGGTGGTGTTCACGCAAGACCCGGATACCGCGCTGGTGCACCTGCCGCTGTCGCGCATCGAACTGCTGCTGCAGGTGTGGGGCGACCGCACCACCCGCATCGGCAGCCAGCCGCACATCCACTACGTGCTGCCGTTCGAGAACCGCGGCGCCGAAGTCGGCGTGACGCTGCACCACCCGCACGGCCAGATCTATTCGTACCCGTTCGTGCCGGCGGTGCCGGCGCGCATGCTGGGGCAGGAGCGCGAGTACTACCTGCAGCACGGCTCGAACATGCTATGCGACATGGCGCGCGACGAAGCGGCCGACGGCAAGCGCGTGCTGTACCAGGACGATTATGCGATCGCCTTCGTGCCGGCCTGCGCCCGCTATCCATACGAAGTGTGGGTGATGCCGACTGCGCCGTGCAAGGATTTCGCCGCACTCACGCCGCCGCAGCGCGAAAGCCTGGCGCGCGCGCTGAAAACCGTGCTGCTCAAGTACGAGACCTTGTGGAACCGTCCGTTCCCTTATTTGATGGCCTGGTACCAGGCGCCGACCGACGGCGCCGAGCATCCCGAAACGCAGTTGCACGCCCAGTTCTATCCGCCATACCGTACCAAAGATCGTTTGAAATACCTGGCCGGCACCGAGCTGGCAGCCGGCATGTTCGCGATGGACGTGCTGCCCGAAACCACGGCTTACGAGCTGCAACAGGTCGAGGTCAACCTGGAGGACGCTCAATGAGCGCAGGCATGCGTGTAGAAAGCGGGGGCGCGGCGGGGAGCGAAGTGGCCGCCAAGCTGGCGCTGCTGCGCCAGACGCTGGCCCAATCGGGCGCCGGGGCGCTGCGCCTGCGCGGCGCCGACTGGTTCGCCTGGGTCACGGCCGGCGGCTCGAACGCGGTGCTGCACACCACCGATACCGGCGTGGCCGAAGTGCTGGTCACGCCCGATGAAGCGTGCGTGCTGACCGACCAGATCGAAGGCGAGCGCCTGCGCCATGAAGAAGTGCCGCACGGATTCACGTTCCACATCGAACCGTGGGCCGAACCCGAGCTGCGCGAACGCTATGTCGCGGGCGTGGCCGGCGGCTTGCCGGTGCTGTCGGATCGGCCGGCGAATGGCGAGCAGCCGCTGCCGCTGGCGCTGCGCCAGCGCCGCCTGGTGCTGGGCGAGGCCGAACAGGAACGGTATCGGGTGCTGGGCCGTGAAGCGGCCGAAGCCATGACCGAGGTGCTGCAGCGCGCCCGTCCCGAGTGGACCGAGCAGCAGCTGGCCGGCGCCGGCGCCGAGGCGCTGTGGCGGCGCGGTATTCACCCGGCGCTGGTGCTGGCGGCCGGCGAACGGCGCTTGCCGCTGTACCGGCACGCGACGCCCTCTCACGAGGCGATCGGCCAGCGCGCGATGCTGGTGTTCTGTGCCCGTCGTCACGGGCTGTACGCCAACCTGACGCGCTTCGTCAGCTTCGGCGCCGGTTCTGCGCCGGATGCGCAGCGCGCGCTGATCGACCTCGAGGCCACCGGGCTCGAAGCGGTCAAGCCGGGCAATTCGCTGTCGAGCGTGTACCACGCGCTGGCCCAGGCCTACCACCATGCCGACGTCGAGGACGCGATCCGCGAACACCACCAGGGCGGCATCACCGGCTACCTGGCGCGCGAGATCGTGGCCACGCACAGCACCGCGATCGAGCTCGAAGAAGGGATGGCGTTCGCGTTCAACCCGAGCTTCGGCGGCATGAAGATCGAAGACACTTTCCTGCTCGGGCCGGATGGGCTCGAGAACCTGACGTTCGACCCCGGCTGGCCGGCGCTGGACGTACATGGCCGCCATCGGCCGCTCTGGCTGGAGATCCAATAAACATGGTCACACCCGACACTTTCTTTGGCGGCGCGCCCGAGGTCAATGCCTCGGCGCCGGGTCGCGTCAACCTGCTCGGCGAACACACCGACTACAACGACGGCTTCATGCTGCCGGTGGCGACGCCGCAAGGCACGCTGGTGGCGATGAGCCGCAGCGGCGACGACCATTTCCATTTTTATTCGCCCAACCTGGACCAGACCGTCACGTTTGCGCGCGACGGCAATGCGCCGCAGGGTTACGGCAGCTATATCGAGGGCTGCATCCGCCTGGTGCAGGCCGAGGGCATCGAGGTGCCGCCGCTGCGCATCTATGTCGACACCAATTTGCCGGTCGGCTCGGGCCTGTCGTCGTCGGCCGCGCTCGAGGTGGCGACGCTGCGCGCGATGCGCGCGCTGCTCGGCTTCGCGCTCGACGACGTAAGGCTGGCGCAGATCGCCCAGCGCGCCGAGATCGACTACGCGCACGTCAATTGCGGGATCATGGACCAGATGGCCTCGAGCCTGGCCGATGAAACCAATATGCTGTTCATCGATGCCCGCACGCTCGAACACCGCCTGGTGCCGCTGCCGCAGGACACCGAACTGATCGTGATCGATTCGGGCGTGGCGCGCACGCTGGCGGCAAGCAAGTACAACGAGCGGCGTGCCGAGTGCGAGGAAGCCTCGCGCAAGCTCGGCGTGAAAGCGCTGCGCGATGTCACCGAACCGGATTCCGTGGAAAGCCTGCCTTCGCCGCTGCGCGAACGGGCGCGCCATGTGGTGCAGGAAAACCTGCGCGTGCTGGAAGCGGCGCAGGGCGTCAGTGCCGAGCGTTTCGGCGAACTGATGAACGCGTCGCACGTCAGCCTGCGCGACGACTACGAGGTGTCGATTCCTGAACTCGACGCGCTGTGCGAGGCGCTGCGCGCTGCGCCCGGCATGCTGGGTGCGCGCCTGACCGGCGCCGGCTTCGGCGGCGCCTGCGTGGCGCTGTGCCGCAAGGGCCAGGCGCAACAAGCTGCCGCCACCGCGCTGGCGGCCTACAACAAAGTCAATGGACGACAGGGACGCATCCTGGTCCCGGTTCCGACTGAACAGAAAGGATAACAATGAATCAGTTCGAATATCCCCGTCCACAGCTGGTGCGCGACCAGTGGCTGAACCTGAACGGCAAATGGCGTTTCCGCTACGACGACGACGGCCGCTTTGCCCAGCCCGCGGACGTCGACGAATGGACCCATGAGATCACGGTCCCGTTCGCGCCGGAAACGGAAATGAGCGGCATCCAGGACACCGGCTTTCACCGCTTTGTCTGGTATCAGCGCCAATTCGAGATGGTGCCCAACGACGGCCGCACCATCCTGCATTTCGGCGCCGTGGACTACAGCTGCCGGGTGTGGGTGAATGGCCAGCTGGTGGCCGAGCACGAGGGCGGCCATACGCCGTTCTCGGCCGACATCAGCGGCGCCATGAAGGCCGATGGCCAGCAGCTGGTCACGGTCTGGGTCGAGGACGATCCGGCCGACCTGGCCAAGCCGCGCGGCAAGCAGGACTGGTTGCTCGATGCGCACTCGATCTGGTATCCGCGCACCACCGGCATCTGGCAGACCGTGTGGGTCGAGCAAGTGGCGCCGACCTACATCCAGAAGCTGCGCTGGACCCCGGTGTTCGAAACCTATGAGATCGGCTGCGAAGTGTTCGCTGCCGGCGACATCCAGGAAGACCTGTTCGTCGAAGTCAAGATCTGGCACGGCGACCAGTTGCTGGCCGACGACTATTACAAGCTGCTGGCCGGCGAAGCGAACCGCAAGATCGCACTGTCCGATCCCGGCATCGACGACTCGCGCAACGAAATCCTGTGGAGCCCGGAACGCCCGACGCTGCTGGATGCCGAAGTCACGCTGCGCTGCGGCGACGTGGTGCTCGACCGCATCCGTTCGTACACCGCGCTGCGCTCGGTATCGATCAACCGCGATCGCTTCATGCTCAATGGCCGTCCATACCAGCTGCGCCTGGTGCTGGACCAGGGCTACTGGCCCGAATCGTTCATGACCGCGCCGTCCGACCAGCACCTGAAACGTGACGTCGAACTGGTCAAACTGATGGGCTTCAATGGGGTGCGCAAGCACCAGAAGATCGAAGACCCGCGCTTTTTGTACTGGGCCGACAAGCTGGGCCTGATGGTGTGGGAAGAAATGCCGTCGGCCTACCGCTTCAGCCCGCGCGCGATCACGCGCATGGTCAAGGAGTGGACCGAAGCGATCGAGCGCGACTACAGCCACCCGTGCATCATCGTCTGGGTCGCCTTTAATGAATCGTGGGGCGTGCCGAACCTGACGCTCACGCAGGCGCATCGCAACGCGGTGGAAGCGCTGTACCACCTGACGCGCACGCTCGACTCGACCCGTCCGGTGATCGGCAACGACGGCTGGGAAGCGTCGGCCACCGACATCCTCGGCATCCACGACTACGACAGCGACCCCGAGAAAGTGCTGGCGCGCTACGCCGTGACCGACCCGGTGCGCACGCTGTTCGATCAGCGCCGTCCCGGCGGACGGATCCTGACGCTGGACGGCTTCCCGCACCGCGGCCAGCCGATCGTGCTGACCGAATTTGGCGGCATCGCCTACGATCCGAAGCAGACCCCGAACCCGGACGAAACCACCTGGGGCTACAGCCGCGCGCACACGGCCGAGAGCTACCTGAAGCAGTACCGGCGCCTGCTGCAGGTGGTGAACGAAACCTTCATGTTCAGCGGTTTTTGCTACACGCAGTTCACCGACACCTTCCAGGAAGCGAACGGTTTGCTCAATGCCGACCGCACGCCGAAGCTGCCGCTCGACGTGATCAGCGCCGCCACGCGCAACGTTCCACTCCAGGTGCGTGGTCCGCAATTGGGTAGCGAAGCGAGCAAGGACCCGGACGCTGCGTAACGGTGGAACATGTGGACGGCTGCGGCCGTCCACGCCTTTCGATCCTGCGTCCTGACGGCGCCGATACAGGGCGCCGCTAACGGACGCCGCTAACGGACGCCGCTGACGGACGCCATCAACGCTGGATCGTGCCGCTCGTCACGTTGATACGGTCGCCGCTGCGGAAGTCGGGCGTGCTGGTGTGGGTGACCACTTCAGTGCTGCCGTCGTCCTTGCGCACCGTGACGCGGTACGACTGGCCTTCGCCCGAGCTGCCGGTGGCGCCGGCCGCGCCGCTGGCGCCCATTGACCCACTTTCAGTTGCGCTGGCGCTGGCCGGCATGACTTCGATCGCCAGCACCGTACCGTTCGGTATCACGCTGCCGGCAGCGGCGGTGGCGCCGCCATCCTGCTGCATGCTGCCCGAACTGCCCGAGGTACCTGAACTGCCCGAGCTGCCAGAGCTGCCCGAGCTGCCCGAGCTGCCCGAGCTGCCCGAGCTGCCCGAGCTGCCAGAGCTGCCCGAGCTGCCCGAGGTGCCGTCCTGCATCGTCGAGCCGCCCGAGCTGTCGGTGCCCGTGGTGCCGCTGGTACCACTCGTGCCCGAACTGCCGCTGCCGCCGGTCGGATTGCCGGATTGATCGGTGGCGCTGCCGGATCCGTAGCTGCTCGATCCGCCGGTGCCGGTGCTGCCGCCCGTGCCGCTCGATCCGCCGGACGTCGTGCTGCCGGACGTGCTGCTGCCCGACGATTCGCTGTGGCCACGCATGGCGTTGCACCCGGACACGGCGAGCGCAACCGCCAGCAGGCCCGTCAGGGCCACGCTCTGGTGTGTTTGCTTCATGATCGACTCCTCTATTGGATGTTCAGTGGGGGTGTGACGATGCAGCGTGCCACATGGATAAGAGGCACGAAGCGCGGCGTCGTTCCAGCTGACCGGTCTGAGGCCGGGTTCGATCAAATACATGCAGATTGCGCGGAACCAGCCGCGCCGGCCGTGGTCAGCGCGGACGCGCCGGGCCTGAGGACTGCGCCGCGGCCGACCGCGCCGGTGGCGCCAGTGTCGCCAGCACCGCCAGCAGGCTGGATGCGACCACGGCAGCCGTGGCATCCACCAGCCAGTCGCGCACATCGCCGGAGCGATATGGCAGGAAGCTTTGCACCAGCTCGTCGGCGGCGCCCATCAGCATGATCGTCGCCACCGCTTTCAGGGCGCGCTCCAGCGGGCTGCCGCTCGCGCCCAGGAACCACAGCAGCGTCAGGAAGGCATACGCCAGGCTGTGCAACACGATGCCCGAGGCGTAGTTGCCGACCTCGGCGCGTGCGCCGGGCACCGAACCGGCGATCAGGATGCCGGCGAACAGCAGCAGCGCCAGCGCGTGCAGGGCGCGGCGGATGTGAGGGGCGGGCTGCAGCAGGGACGACAGGGCGGGCATGGGACGGATGGCGGATGGTAAAACGCCAACGATAGCATGCCGTGGCGGCGGCCAGCCACACGCCGGTCCGGGTCTGGTCGAGGTCTCGCCCGGTATTGCCCGGTCGTGCTAGAGCGTCAGCGCCGGTGCCCCGTCGGCATAACGGGCGTCGAAACAGCTTTCGCAATCGGCGCAGAACAGGTGGGCCATGCGCACGCTGCCCTGGCGCAGCACCAGTTTCAGGTGCGTGTGCTGGCACTTGGGACAGATTTCGCGCACGCTGCCGAAGGTAAGCAGGTTGAGCGGCACGCTGGCGTCGTCCACGTCGTCGACGACGGCGAGCGGATTGAGTTCGCTAAGGATCAGGTCGCCGACCTGGTGCTGGCGGCGGCAGGCTTCGGGGGGATAGATGGCGCTATCGGGTACACGTAAACTCATAGGACAGGTTCCTGTTGTCGTTTCGTCGTACGAGGCATGTCCGGCAATGACGACGCCGGAAGCGAAGTTTCATGATAGCCAATCCGGCGGCGGCTTCAAGCTTTGCGGCCGATTATTTTGCTGCAGCTTTTTCTTGGGTAAGAAAAAAAATGCCCGCCAGTGGCGGGCACAACCCAGTTTCGGGCCAAGAGATGCAGAAAATGGTTGGTGTGTCGCGCCCCGGGCGCAGCACACCTGCTGCCATCACGCATATCGGTTACGTGTATCGCAGGTGAAGCCAGTATAGGAGGCGAATGTGACGTTGCTATGACGCTGCGCAAGGTTCTGGCAGCATCATCTGCACGCGCTTGGGCACGATGCATTGAGTGTGACAGACAAAAAAAAGCCCGCTCAATTTGCGGGCTTAAAACTATTTTCTTGGAGGAGAATAGTGGAGACAGGTTCGATTATCGGGGCCGAGCGCACAGGTGTCCAATTGCGAATGCGGATACCAGACATGTGTTTTCGTAATATCTCTTTGACTATGTTATACGCTACCTTTTATAAATTCACGATTTGACCGGGACCGTATAGTTCAGCGCCATCCGGCCGCCGTCGGCGTACAGGGTCTGGCCGGTCATGTACGACGCGTCGTCGCTGGCCAGGAAGGCAGCGATCGAGGCGATTTCTTCCGGCTCGCCGCAGCGGCCCAGCGGGGTGCGCGACAGGATCGTGTGGCGCGCTTCCGGGCTGCCCAGCACGGCTTGCTTGGCCAGTTCGGTGAGGATGGTGCCGGGGCCGATCGCATTCACCCGGATACCGTGCTGGGCCAGGGCGATCGATGCCACCCGGGTCAGCTGGTTGACGCCGCCCTTGGAGACCACGTACGGCACCTGGTTCGGGATGGTGAGTTCAGCGTTGACGCTCGACATATTGATGATGCAGCCGGCGCCGCGCGTAACCATGTCGCGCGCCGCCGCCTGGCTGCACAGGAACATCGATTTCAGGTTGATGCGCAGCACCCGGTCGAAATCGTCCTCGGTCAAATCGAGGAACTCGGCGGCATGGGTTACGCCGGCATTGTTGATCAGGATGTCGATGCAACCGAAAGCGTCCAGCGTGGCCGCGATCATGGCATCGACGTCGGTCTTGACGCCAACGTCGGCGCGGTAGAAACGGGCCGCCTCGCCCAGCGCGGCCGCCGCTTGCTCGCCTTCGGGGCGGATATCGACCAGCATCACGCGCGCGCCTTCCTGCACCAGGCGCTGGGCGCAGGCGAGGCCGATGCCCTGGCTGGCGCCGGTGACGATGGCAATCTTGTTCTGGAGTTTCATGGCAGGCTTTCGAGAAATCGGAAAGCCGCCATTCTAACCACTGGCGCGCTGGTAACGCCGCTGGCGCGTCAGAGCATGACCGGACGGTCCGGCAATTCGTTGGGCCGCTCGCCATCGGCCGGGAAGTGCTGCTGCAGCAGGGCGTTGACTTGGGCGACCGCGGCCAGGGTGGCGTCGTGGAAGCGTCCCTGGCGGAAGCCCTCGGTCATGGTGGCGCATACCGCTTGCCAGGTGGCGCGCCCGATCTTGCGGTCGATGCCGCGGTCGGCCACGATGTCGACCTTGTGTTCGGCCAGGTTCACATAGATCAGCACGCCGCAATTGTCTTCGGTGTCCCACACGCCGTAGTCGGCGAACAGGGCCACGGCGCGCTGGCGGTTGGTGACGCCGTCCCAGGCGTCGTCGAAAGGCAGCGCCTTTTCGACGATCAGGCGCACTTCGCCGCGATGGGTCAGTTCGCCGGCGTCGATGGCTGCGGCGATCGCGTCCAGCGTGGCGTCGGGGAAGGCGCGCCGTGCTTCGCCTGCGCCGCTGCTGAGGTGGCGCCAGGCACGTTTCACACGCTGCCCGAAACCGGTCTGTTGTACGTTCTGGTTCATCTGCTCGTTCATTACCAGTCTCCCGAAGCGCCGCCGCCGTCGAAGCTGCCGCCACCGCCCGAAAATCCGCCGCCGCCCGAAAATCCGCCGCCGCTGCCGCCGCCACGACCGATGCCGTTGATCATGCTGCCAAGGATGAAGCCGCTTGCAGCGCCACCCCAGTTCGAGTGGCCACGGTGGCTGCGAATCGATCGGCCGCGCTTGGGCCGGAACATCGAACGCAGCAACCAGAAACCGACCACCAGGGCGATGATTGCGGACATGGGAAAACCGCCGCCGTCAGCCGCCTGGCGTTGCTGTTGCGGCTGCTGCGCCGGCACCGGGAACGATTCCTTGTTCAGCAGCGTGGCAATCGCGCCGACCCCGGCCACCAAGCCTTCGTAATAATGGTTCTGGCGAAAGTGCGGGGCGATCGTATCTTGCAGGATGCGTTTTGATTGGGCGTCGGTCAGCACGCCCTGCACCCCGCGTCCGGCTTCGATGCGCAGGCGGCGCAGCGCACTCGGATTGTCGCGCGCCACCACCAGCAGCACGCCGTCGTCGACGCCCTTGCGGCCCAGCTTCCACGCATCGGTGACGCGGATGCTGTACTGTTCGATCGCTTCCGGCTCGGTCGACTTTACCAGCAGCACGGCGATCTGGCTGCCGGTCTTTTGCTCGTACTCGGCCAGCACCGCCTCAAGGCGCTGGCGCTGCGACGCGTCCAGCATGCCGGCCTGGTCGGTGACGCGCGTGGTCAGCGCCGGCACCTCCTTGAGCTGGGCAAAGGCCGGCATGGCCGCGGCCAGTGCCAGCAGCAGGCCGAAGATGAACCGCAATGGCGCGCTCATCGCGTGATCACTTGCCGAAGTCGACGCTCGGCGCGGTCGAGATCGCTTTTTCGTTCTCGACCGTGAACGACGGTTTGGTGTCGTAGCCGAACACCATCGCAGTCAGGTTGTTCGGGAAGCGGCGCACGGTGACGTTATAGTCCTGCACCGAGGTGATGTAACGCTGGCGCGCCACCGTGATGCGGTTTTCGGTGCCTTCCAGCTGCGAGGCCAGGTCGCGGAAACTGGTGTCGGCCTTCAGGTCAGGATATTTTTCAGAGACCATCATCAGCCGCGACAGCGCCCCCGACAGTTCGCCCTGCACCTGCTGGAATTTCTGGAACGCTTCCGGATTGTTCAGCACTTCGGGCGTGATCTGGAAGCTGGTGGCGGCGGCGCGCGCACGGGTAACCGACTCCAGCGTTTCGCGCTCGTGCGAGGCGTAACCCTTGACGGTGTTGACCAGGTTCGGGATCAGGTCGGCGCGGCGCTGGTACTGGTTGACCACTTCGCCCCATGCGGCCTTGGTGGCTTCGTCCTTGGTCTGGAAGTCGTTGTAGCCGCAGCCCGACAGCAGTGCGCCGGCCAGCACGGCGCCGCCCAGCAGACGGGTCCAGCGGTAGAAGAAGGATTGGGTCATGATCGATGTTGTCCGTACAAGTTGTTGAATAATTAAAATATACCCGAATCGCGCGCAAAACGGCGTCACGGCAGGGCAGGGCAAACCCGTACTGCGTGCCGTGCCCGTCGCGCGGCAGTACAATAGAGGGTTTGCAATTTCAAGCTTAGAGGGCACGGGATGACTTTCATCGACAAACTTTGCGCCGCATGGGCGCGCAACGATTCGCTGCTGTGCGTGGGGCTCGACCCTGACCTGGAGCGCCTGCCGGCGCACCTGCGCGGCCAGCCGGACGGTATCTATCAGTTCTGCAAGGCGATCATCGACGCCACCGCCGACCTGGCCTGCGCCTTCAAGCCGCAGATCGCGTATTTCGCGGCGCTCGGCGCCGAAGACCAGCTCGAAGCGCTCTGCCGCTACCTGCGCGAGACCTATCCGCACATCCCGCTGGTGCTCGACGCCAAGCGCGGCGACATCGGCGCCACCGCGCACCAGTACGCGCGCGAAGCCTATGACCGCTACGGCGCCGACGCGGTGACGGTCAGCCCGTACATGGGGTCCGATTCGGTCGAGCCGTACATGGCGTGGCCTGACCGTGGCGTGATCGTGCTGTGCCGCACCTCGAACGCGGGCGGCTCGGACCTGCAATTTTTGGATGTGGGCGGGCGCCCGCTGTACCAGCACGTGGCGCAACTGGTGGCCGAGAAGTGGAACGGCAATGGCCAGTGTGCACTGGTGGTGGGCGCGACCTTCCCGGAAGAGATCGCGGCGGTGCGGGCGCTGATCGGTGATATGCCGCTGTTGATCCCGGGCGTTGGCGCTCAGGGCGGCGATGTGGAAGCGACCGTCAAGGCGGGGCGCACGGCGGATGGCACCGGGATGATGATCAATTCGTCGCGCGCGATTTTGTATGCCAAGCAGCAGGGCGATGAAGATTTCGCGGCGGCGGCGCGGCGGGTGGCGCAAGAAACCCGCGACGCGATCAATGTCGCGCGGCGGGCGTAGGCCTCAATAGCGCTCCGGCGCAATCATCTCGACATACTCATACAGCGTGCCCAGGATCTCCTCGGCACGCTCGTCCGCCGTCTCCGACAGCGCATCGATTTCTCCGAACAATTGATCGACCGTGCGCGCAGCACCGGCGCCATCGAACAAGCGCGCGGCGCGGTGCGTTTCCCACGCTTCCTGTTCTTCTTCCGACAACGTCTCGGGGAAATTACGCGCGCGGTAGCGGAACAGCAGTTCGTTCAAACGCTCATCCTCGAAACTGAAGCGCTTGTTGGCCAGCGCCGCCGGCGTGAGCATGCGCAGCGACTCCAGCTGGCGCCGGTCATCCTTGCTGACGAAACCGTTGTACAGGTCTTCGTCGACATCGACCGATTCGCCTGAGCCCGGCTTGTTCAGCACCTGCGCCCACAGCGCCTTCATATCGGGCCCGCTCGCCGCCAGCGCCGCGTTGGCGCGGCCTTGTTCCAGGTCGATGCCCCAGCGCGTGGCCAAATCGGCGCGCAGGGTTTTCAGATTACCGACCAGCATCGGCGACTTGTTCAGGTGCACGCTCTTGATCGGCAAGCGCGTCATGCCTTGCGGCAGATCGGCACTGCGCGTGAACATGCGGGTGCGGATGGTGTCGACGTCCAGCGCGAACAGTTCGGACGGATCGTAGCGGCAATCCCAGACCAGGATCTCATTCTTGTTGGTCGGATGCTGGGCCAGCGGATAGACCAGCGCCAGGCAGCCGCTTTCGACCGGGAACATGCCCGACACATGCAGGAACGGCTGGCGCTCCGACGGCGCCAGGTGCAGGCCGATCTCGGAGGCGACCCGGTCTTTTCTGCGCAGTTCCAGGCAAAAGTCGAACAGGCGCGGTTGCTTGCTGCGGATCAGGCGTGCCAGCGCGATGGTGGCGCGTACGTCCGACAGCGCGTCGTGCGCCGCTTCGTGCGCCAGGCCGTTGGCGGCGCTCAGGTGTTCCAGGCGAAAGCTCGGCTTGCCGTCTTCCTTGCTCGGCCACTCGATGCCTTCCGGGCGCAGCGCATACACCATGCGCACCACGTCCAATAAATCCCAGCGGCCGCAGTTGTGCTGCCACTCGCGCGCGTACGGATCGATCAGGTTGCGCCAGAACAGGAAGCGCGTGACTTCATCGTCGAAGCGGATCGTGTTGTAGCCGACCCCGATCGTGCCCGGCTCGCTGAAGGCGGCCTCGATCTGGCGCGCGAACTCATGTTCGGGCACCCCGTGCTCGAGGCACTGCTGCGGCGTGATGCCGGTGATCAGGCACGATTGCGGATCGGGCAAGAAATCGTTGGCCGGCTGGCAGTACAGCATGATCGGTTCGCCGATCTCGTTGAGTTCGGCATCGGTGCGGATTGCGGCGAACTGGGCCGGACGGTCGCGGCGCGGCATGGCGCCGAAGGTTTCATAGTCGTGCCAGAGGAAGGTATGCGTGCTCATGTGTTGTTCTTGTGCTGGCCGTGAATGGCGATGGCCGCCATGGTGGCACACAACCACCGTTCAGTCACGGTCAGCAGTAACGATAGCAGGGGAGGCTGGGCCGCACGCAGCGCGCGGCCCGAAAGGATCAGTCGCAGACCTGGTCGCGGCCGGCTTCCTTGGCGCGGTACAGCGCGGCGTCGGCGGCGGCGATGAGCGACTGGTCGTCGTCGCCTTTGTTCAGCGTGGCGACGCCGAACGAGCCGGTCAGGTGCGGCAGCGGCAGGCGCATGTCGGGGAACACGACCACCGCGCGCAGCTTCAGGCACAGGCGCTCGGCCACCATCTTGGCGATATCGAGCGTGGTGTTGGGCAGCAGCGCCAGCATTTCTTCGCCGCCGTAGCGCACCGCGTAGTCGGATGGACGCAGCGTATTGCGGATCAGGTCGGCGGCCACGCCGAGCGCGGTGTCGCCGGCGATGTGGCCGTGGCTGTCGTTGAAGTTCTTGAAGTGGTCCAGGTCGATCATGATCAGCGACAGCAGGGTGCCGTCCTGCGACGCGCGATTGACCAGCTTGGGCAGCATGTCGCCGAGCCAGGCGCGGTTGTACAGGCCGGTAAGCGGATCGTTGAGCGACAATTGACGATAGAATTCGCCCAGCTTCTGGCGCCGGCGCAGCAGTGCGTTGGCGTTGCGGATGCGGAACGACATCAGGCGCAGCAGGTTGCGCGCCAGCACGTGCGAATGGTCGATCAGCTCCCACACCAGTTCCGGTTCGATCACCAGGAGTTCAGTGTCTTCGGTCGCCGTCATCGCCGCCAGGTTGGCGGCGTCGTCCAGCACCGCCTGTTCGCCCGCGCTTTCGCCCGGATTGATGAAGCTGGTGCCGCTTTCATCGTCGGCGTGGGTGTCGGGTGCGACCTCGAGCTGGCCCGACAGCACGATGTACAGGCGCGCGTGGCTGCCGTCTTCGATGCGGCGGTCCTTGGCCATGCGCACGACGGCGCAGCTGGCCAGCATGTCCGCAACGGTGCTGTCCGTTTCATCGCGAAACAGCTCCAGGTCGCCGATGGTGGTGCGGTGCGCACCGAAAGTGCCGATCTGTTCCAAGTGTGTCCTCTGTTCGGCGCGATGGATGCGCCGGGTGATAGTTGCGGAATAATAGCGTATTAATGGTTGCCGGTGCGTCAACGGTGTTCTGTAAGTGACAATATTCCAGATAGGTTTTCATACTGCCATGCTTGACCCCCTGTTTTCCTTAAGCCAGCCTTGCGATGCGTTCGGCACGGTCCACCCGCCGGCGCCCGGCGCGCGCATCGTGTCGCTGGTGCCGTCGATCACCGAACTGCTGTGCGAACTGGGCCTGGCGCCGCAGATCGTCGGGCGCACCGGCTTTTGTATCCATCCGCGCGAGGCGGTGGCCGCGATCCCGAAGGTGGGCGGCACCAAGGATGTCAACCTCGACAAGATCCGCCGGCTGGCGCCGAGCCACGTGATCGTCAATATCGACGAGAACCAAAAACCGACCGCCGAGCTGTTGCCCGAATTCGTGCCGCACGTGGTGGTGACGCATCCGCTGAAACCATCCGATAACCTCGACCTGGCGCGCCTGATGGGGGCCATCTTCGGCGTGCAGGAGGCGGCCGAGCGCTGGTGCGTGGAATTCGAACGCGAACTGGCCGCACTGCGTGCCTTGCCGCCGGGGCTGCCGCGCACGGTGCTGTACTGCATCTGGCAGGATCCGTGGATGAGCGTGTCGAAAGACACCTATATCGCCGCCATGCTGGCCGAACTGGGCTGGCGCGTGCCGACGCTGGGCGACGCGACGCGCTACCCGACCTTTTCGTGGTCCGGGCAACTGGTCGATGGCCTCGATGCAGTGCTGCTGTCGACCGAACCCTATCGCTTCACGGAAGCGCACGCGGACGCACTCGAAAAGCAACTCGGCATTCCGGTGTTGCTGGTCGATGGGGAAATGATGTCGTGGTACGGCAGCCGGGCGCTGGCCGGTGTGCGCTACTTGCGCGAGTTGCGGGCGCTGCTGGAAGGTAACTGAAAACGAAGCACGCCCCGCGTGGGGCGTGCCGGGGATGGATCAGGAATCCGTCAGGTGCTTGTCGGCGGTTGCATCTTCAACGACTGGCGCTGGAGCGTGCTTGTTCTTGTCCTGCAGGCGGCCCAGTGCGCTGTCGAGCGCGCGCGCCAGCTTGCCGCCGGCATTGTTGATGGCCTGGTGCAGGTCGTTGGCGTGCTCGTGCACGACCACCGGTGCGTAGCCTGCGACACGCGCTTCCATCATGCACGCGTTGCCGCCGTCGCCTTTCTTTTCCTTGTTCTCATCGCTCAGGTGCACGTCCACGCGCGTGACCTGCTCGCTGAAGCGTCCGATGGCGGAGCGCACGACCGTATCGACGTGCTCGTCCAGGCCCTGGTGTTTATCAATGGTGTTGTTGGTATTTACGTTGATTTGCATGGAATGCCTCCTGTTTGTCGTTACGGTTTTATCTTACACGCGCACGCAAATTCGCCGCGTTCGCTGCCGCACGCAGGCGCGTTCTCCGCATCACAATTTTTTAGTGGATACATTTCCATGCAGACCGATCTCAGGTGACCCGTTCCCTTTGCTGTTTCTCGTGGTGGGGGAAACGGTCCATTTTCGACAGTACCGGGAACAGCCAGGCCCAGATCCCGGTGACGGCAATCGTCGCCGCCCCGCCCAGCAGGATCGCGCGCGTCAGGCCGAGCCAGCCGGCGGTGATGCCCGACTCGAATTCGCCCAGCTCGTTCGAGGCGCCGATGAACACCGAGTTGACGGCGCTGACGCGGCCGCGGATCTCGTCCGGCGTTTCGTACTGCACCAGGAGGTGGCGGATATACACGCTGACCATGTCGCCCACGCCCGACAGGAACAGCACCATCAGCGCGATGGCGAAACTGTCGGTCGCGCCCAGCACCAGGATGCACACGCCGAACAGCGCCACGCCGCCGAACATCCACAGGCCGACCCGGCGCGTGATCGGGAACATCGCCAGTGCGATCGAGCACAGGGCGGCGCCGACGCCGGGCGCGGTGCGCAAAAAGCCCAGGCCGGTGGGACCGGCGCCGAGGATGTCGTGGGCATAGGCCGGCAACAGCGCCGTGGCGCCGCCGAACAGCACCGCGAACAGGTCGAGCGAGATTGCGCCGAGCACGATCGGGCGCGAACGCACGAAGCGCAGGCCTTCGAGCAGGGTGTGCCAGCTGACCGGCGCCTTGTTGATGATCTGCCCGATACTGCGCGTACGGCTCATCATCAGCACGGCCAGCAGCAGCAGCGAGGCCGCGATCATGTGCACGGCCTGGGCGCCGAACACATACAGCAGGCCGCCGACGATGGGGCCCAGGATCATGGCCACGTGCATGGTCGAGGAACCGAGCGCCACCGCCTGGCTGAACTCGCGGTCCGGCACCAGGTTTTTCAGCACCGCCTGCGAGGCCGGCATCATGAAGGCGCGCGCACTGCCGAACACCACCAGGATCGCGAACACCGGCCACACCACCGTGCTGCCGCTGGCGGTAAACGCAATCAGCATGCAACTGCACAGCAATTGCACGGCCATGCACAGCATGACGATGATGCGCCGGTTGTAGCGGTCGGCCACGTGGCCGGCCCACAGGATCAAGACCAGGAACGGCGCGAACTGCGCCAGGCCGATCAGGCCGAGGTCGAACAGGCTGCCGGTGATCTGGTACACCTGCCAGCCGATCGCCACGCTCTGCATCTGCACGGCGAGGGTGGCGAGGAAGCGTGCCGAAAGATAGAAGGCGAGGTTACGGTTGCGCAGGACGCCCAGCCGTCCGGATGGCGACATCAGGGACATGGAGTTTTCGGGTCATGGTGAAGAGTCCGCCATTGTGCCCGAAGACGGATCGATGCGTTGACCTCTGCAATCGTGGAAATGCAGCGTACCTAGGGTTGGCGGCTTGGCCGCCAACCCTACGCGTGGCCGGTCATTTCAAGCAGCCAGGTCGGCCTCGGTGGTGAACGCGTCGGCGAAGAACTCGTCTTCCGGCAAGCCGCATTGGGCGACGTATTGAACGCGCGCCGAATCGACCATGATGGGGGCGCCGCAGGCGTAGACCTGGTGGCCGGACAGGTCGGGAATATCCTGCATCACCGCTGCGTGTACATAGCCGCTGCGGCCCGTCCAGCCATCTTCCGGCAGCGCATCCGAGATCACCGGCACATAGACGAAGTCGGGCAGGGTGGTTTCCCAGGCGCGGCACAAGTCGTCCATGTACAGGTCTTGCGGACGGCGTCCGCCCCAGTACAGGGTTACCTTCCGGGTCGACTTCAGGTGCATCAGGTGCTCGACCAGCGCCTTGACCGGGGCGAAGCCGGTGCCCGACGCGAGCAGCACGATCGGCTTGTCGGATTCTTCGCGCAGGAAAAAGCTGCCTTGCGGGCCTTCGAAGCGCAGGATGTCGCGCTCTTTCATGGCGCCGAACACGTGGTCGGTGAACAGGCCGCCTGCCAGGTGTCGGATGTGCAGCTCGAGCGGGCCTTCGAACGAGGGCGCGTTGGCGATCGAGTAGGCGCGGCGCTTGCCGTCCTTGAGCAGAAATTCGATGTACTGGCCGGCGCGGTAGGCCAGCAGTTCATTGGCCGGCAGCTGCAACTTGACGATGGCGACGTCGGGCGCGGCCTTTTCAATCGCGGCGACGCGGGTTGGCATCTTGCGCAGCGGATAGTCCGAGCTGCCGCCGACTTCGCGCGCTTCGATCGTCAGGTCGGCGTTCGGCACGGCGCAGCAGAACAGCGACATGCCGGCGGTCTTTTCGAGGTCCGACAAGGCGCGCTGCTGGTGCGGCTTGTGCTCGACGCTGCCGTCCACGACCTTGCCCTTGCACGAACCGCAGGCGCCGTTCTTGCAGCCGTACGGCAAGCCGATACCGGCGCGAATTGCGGCGGAGAGGACGGTTTCATCCGCCTCGCAGGTGAACTGGTTGCCGCTGGGCTGGACGGTGATCTGGAAGGTCATGCGAAGTCGTGGTTGGCGCGCGGATACGCGGCGTTGGAATAAAGAAGGTTGTTTTCTTGATACGGATAGGCGCTATTCTACACCGCCATCGAAATCAGCGAGGTCCGCCGCGCCTGCCGCTGTGCTACAGTGCCGCACTTTCCCCGGCCCGACGTCGACCACCCCCACTACCATGCTCCAGCGCTCTCCCTCCAGCCTGCCGCGCCTCCTGATCGTCGGCTGCGGCGACGTCGGCATGCGCCTGCTGCCGCTGCTGCGCGGGCGCTTCAAGGTGTTCGCCGTGACCAGCCAGGCGCAGCGCTGCGACGAATTGCGCGCGGCCGGCGCCACGCCGCTGGTGGCCGATCTGGACCGGCCCGCCACGCTGGGCCGCCTGCGCAATCTGGCGCCGTGGGTGCTGCACCTGGCGCCGCCGCAAGCGGATGGCGAACTCGACCGGCACACGCGGCACCTGGTGGCGGCGCTGGGAAACGTAAAACGGCTGGTGTATGTCAGCACCACGGGCGTGTACGGCGATTGCGGCGGCGCGCTGGTGCATGAATCGCGTCCGGTGGCGCCGCGCAATGCGCGCGCCCGGCGCCGCGTCGACGCCGAGCGCATCCTGCGCGCATGGGGCGTGGTGAACGGCACGCAGGTATCGATCCTGCGCGTGCCGGGCATCTACGCCGCCGAGCGCCTGCCGATCAAGCGCCTGGAGCAGGGCACGCCGGCCTTGCGGCCTGAAGACGACGTGTATACCAACCACATTCACGCCGACGACCTGGCGCGCATCGTGCTGGCGGCGCTGTGGCGTGGGCGGCGGGGGCGGGTGTACCACGCGGTGGACGACACGCGCATGAAGATGGCCGCTTATTTCGACGCCGTGGCCGACGCTTTTAACATGGCGCGCCCGCCGCGCCTGCCGCGCGCCGAACTGGCGCAGCAAGTGTCGCCAATGCTGCTGTCGTTCATGTCCGAATCGCGCCGGCTCGACAACACACGTATCAAACGAGAATTGCGGGTACGCCTGCGCCACCCTGACGTTGCCACCGCCCTGGCGCGGATGGCGGCGCGCGACCCTGAAGGAGAAACCGAATGACCTATGAAGAATACCTGGACGAAGTGACCACGCTGATCGTGGAAAAATATGGCGTGACCGAAGCCACCGCGATCAAGATCGTGGTTGTGGCCCAGGACAAGGAATTTTTTGTCGCCCACGACGACCACGAATCGATGCGCACGATCGACCAGGCGCACCTCGATGCGCGCGCGCTGTTCAGCGCCAGCCCGGCGGCCAGCACGGCCAAGCCTGCGGCCAAGCGTCCGCGTCCGCGCAACAAGTAAGCTTCGCGCCGGCCGGCGCTGAATGGGGCGTGAAAACAGCCGCAGCCGGCAGGCGGCTTGACAGGCCACCGTGCCGGCTGCGCAGGGGATGAAGGATCAAGCGGCTTGCAGTGCCTTGCCTGGCGCGCCGCACCACGCGAGCGCGCTGCTGGCGATGGCCGCTCCGGGTGCGCCACACCACGCGACATCGTTACCGGCGTTCAGGGCTTTGCCCGGGGCGCCGCACCATGCGGTCTTGACGCTGTCGGCCAGCTTCTTGCCGGGAGCGCCGCACCACGCGCTGGCATTGCCCTTGGCCAGTTTCTTGCCAGGAGCGCCGCACCAGGCGGCGTCAGTGCTTTTCGCGGCCGGTTTTCCGGGAGCACCGCACCATGCGGCATCGGCTGCTTCTTTGCCGGGAGCGCCGCACCAGGCAGCATCAAGGGCCTGTTTGCCTGGGGCGCCGCACCATGCGGCATCGGTCGCTTCTTTGCCGGGAGCGCCGCACCAGGCAGCATCAAGGGCCTGTTTGCCGGGAGCGCCGCACCAGGCAGCATCAAGGGCCTGTTTGCCGGGAGCGCCGCACCAGGCAGCATCAAGGGCCTGTTTGCCGGGAGCGCCGCACCAAGCGGCATCGGTTGCTTCTTTGCCAGGCGCGCCACACCATGCAGCCTCGTTCGCTCCCTTGCCCGGCGCACCGCACCAGGCTGCATCACCACGGATCACGGCGCCGAACTGGGCTTCATACATGTCGCGCATCCGTTCGCCGGCCTGCACGCGTTCGCTGTCGTTGCTGCCGGCGCCCATGCCGACGTACGGGTAGTGGTGCAGGAAGGTACCGAACAGCGCCTCGCAATCGCGGGCGTACTTCATGGTGTCCAGGATGTGGTAGTGCCAGAACATGTCGACATCCATCGTCGGCGACACCATCTCGTCCGGGTAGGTCTTGGTCAGGAACAGGAAGCGGCGATATTCCGCTTCGACAGCCGTGACGCGGCGCTCGGACCAGCCTTCGCCCGATTCCACGTGCATCAGCTTCATCTTGATCGGCGCCAGGTCGAGCGCCTCGAAAACTGCAAATTCGCTTTTGTTCGACATTTTATTCACCTCATTTTGAATTGTGATGGTGCTGCTGTTGTTATCCCTGGTTTGGTAGGACGATCTGCGGGTGTTGTCTATGGCGGCCCTCCTGCTTGCGGTTTTGGATTAGCGCTGCGTGTTGACTGATGCCAGTGATAAACATTTTCCTGCGGGCAGTCATTTGAACGGTTGCGCTACCGCAAGCATTGGAAGGGATGAAGCCTTTCGGCAACATCCGGTTCCGGTCAACTCCCGCTTCAGGCAGCCACGCGACGAACGTCGTCGTGGCCGTGCATCCCGGCGCCATCTGGCGTCATGTCCGTGCCGTCAGGATCGCCGACAGGTATCGTTACCACGATGGTGGTGCCCGATTCCGGCCCGCTGCTGACCGAGAACGCGCCGCCCAGGATGCCGACGCGTTCCTCGATGCCCACCAGCCCGAACGAGCCATGGCGGTTGCGACTGCCCGGCTGCATGCCGATGCCGTTGTCGCGAATGGTCATGGTCAGCATCGCCGCGTGCTGGTGCAGGTCGATGCGTACCCTGGTCGCACGGGCGTGGCGCGCCACGTTGTTGAGCGATTCTTGCAGGATGCGGAAGAAGGCAGTGGCGCTGTGGTCGTCGATGCGGTGGTCGTCGCCGTCGTCCACCAGCTCGCAGGCGATGCCGGTGCGGCGCGCGAAGTCGGCTACTTGCCAGTCGACTGCGGCCGACAGGCCCAGGTCCAGCACGTTGGGGCGCAAATCGTTGATGATCTGGCGCACGCTGCGGATGGTGACTTCGATCTGGCGCACGGTGGCTTCGGCGCGCGCATGCAGGCGTTTCTGGTTGCCGCGGGTACGGTTGGCCAGCAGTTCGGCTTCGATCTTCAGGGCCAGCAGGTTCTGCGCCAGGTCGTCGTGGATTTCGCGCGCGATGCGCTTCCTTTCGCCTTCCTTGATCTGCTCGGCGTGCGCGGCCAGCATGCGCAGTTTTTCGTGGCTGGCCTGCAGCTTGGCCTGGCTGGCGCGCACTTCGCGCGTCATGTCTTCGGCCATGCGCAGCGCGTTGCGGCGCGACGAGGCCAGGGTCTGGAACAGCGCATACAACAGGGCGGTGCTGGTGCCCACTGCAAAGGCCGCCAGCCACGGGTAGTAGACGTCGAAGCGGGTGTACAGTCCCGATTTGGGGATGATGAAGTCGGCGCGCCACAGGCGCTGGTTGAACTCGATCGGCAGGCTGGCCGCAAACACGCTGCCGTCGTCCGGCGGCAAGGCCGGCGTCGGACTATCGACGGTGGCCAGGCTGTCGTACAGCGTGGCGCGCGGCGGCGCTTCGTCCGGCTCGGGCGCGGTGGCCGTCAGTTCGGTCAGGATCAGGCGCGCGCCCGTGACCGGGAATTCGTCCAGTACGCCGGTCACCAGCGGCGTGACCCCAAAGCCCAGACCGGCCGAGCCGGCGTAGGCCAGGCGCCGTTGTTCGACCGTGGCGGTCGGCAAGTCGCTGCGGTAGACCGGCAAGCGCAGCGCCAGGCCGCTGTGGTTGGGACCGGCCTCCAGGGCGATACGGGTGCCGGACGCACTGAGGGTGCCGTTGTCGCGCGCGATGGCCAGTGCACGCCGCACCACGCCGCGCGCTTCCAGGTCCAGGCCGAGTTTGTCGAGCGCGTGCGGCGGCAGTGGTTCGATGTAGACCAGCACCGTGTAGCTATCCCGATCGGGCAACGCCTGCAGTGGCTGGAAGCGCGTCACGCCATGGCGCGCCAGGCGTGCCCGCATTTCTTCATTGATTTCGGGAAGATGTTCGGCGTGCACGGCGCGCGCGTAGTTGATGACTTCGATGCCGGCGAAGTTGCGCGTGATGTCGAGCTGGGCCACATACTGGCGGAACTGGCTGGCGCTGGTTTCGGGATTGGCGCGGAACAGGCCGGCCACGCCGCGCAGCACGTCGGTATAGCTTTTGATGCGGGCGTCGATGGTGTACTGGGCGGCGCGCGCCATGCCGCGAAAACGCGCGTCGGCGTCGCTCTCGATGGCTTCCGACGTGGCGAAGTAGCTGGCCGCTCCGAACGCGAGCGACAGCAGGGCGCCTGTAAGCAGGGTCGCTGGTGTGGAGAGCGTGGATTGACGGTCTGGCATCATCGCATGAGCCTTACGAGTATTGTGCATGATCAACGTGGGAACTGTGCGCGATCAAAGCGATTCAATATCGATACGGTAAGCAAGGTTGCGACTGATCGTTACTATCAGCTCTACTAGGGTTGGTGAAAAATCAGTTGCTGGAAAGAATAACGGCGTCCGCTCTGTAAGGAGGGACGCCGTTGCGACAAGCGCCTGGTTGCAGCGCGGTGTCAGCTTAGTTGAAGCTCAGCCCGTTGTTGCTGGCGTTGCTGACTTTCTTGCCTTTCAGGTCGACCGTGAAATGGTCGCTCGGCTTGGCCGAACCGAGGCCCTTGAAGATCGCGAACACTTGCTTGAATTGGTTCTGGAACGGCGCGCCCACCGGGTTCTGGTCGGACGGCTTGTCGCCCACGCGCAGCACCGCCGCCGGGCTGGCCGGGAAGGCCGACATCAAGACCTTGTACTGGTTCACGCGTTGCTGGCCCATGTCGCGCAAGGCCAGTTCGCCGGCGTACACGGTGCGATGGAAGTCGCCGTAGAACTCGTAAGCCGTGATGGCGGCGAAGTCGTCCAGGCGCAGGCCGGCGCTGGTGGCCAGCTTGTCGGCGCGGGCGGTGGCATCTAGCCAGTCGGTGTTCAAGGTGGAGGCCATCACCGGCATGCCGCTGCTCGTTCCTGCGGCGGCGCACGAGGCCGTCAATGGCACGATGCCGGGTGCGTCCTTCAGTTGCGCCAGCGTGACCCTGGTCTGCAGCTGCGACAGGATCAGCATCTGCTTGCCGTTCAGGTTCATCGCCGCTTCCTTCATCTCGCATGGCCAGTATTCGTCCATGAAGCGCAGGCGCGACAGTTCGCCGAAGTAGTAGCGCGTGTATTCGCCGTACGAGCGGGTGTCGAGGATGGCGCGGTCCCAGCGCTTGCCGGCATCAAGCGGATTGCCGCTGCCTTTCAGGTAGTCGTTCTCGACCACATACAGCGGGAACAGTTCGGAGAAGCGCGGCACGGTGTTCAGGGGCATGGTCTGGACGTCGATCGTTTCAAGATCCTTGTAGGTGACGATCTTGTAGGCCGCGCCGTACACCGCCAGCGAGGGCGACTGCACGTTGACCAGGTAGTTGCCGCTCGCGTCCTGGTGGTCGTTGGTGCCGTTGAAGTGCATGTGGCCGCCCACGTGCAGGCGCACGCCGGTGGCGGCGACGGCGTTGGCGACGCTGGCGTCCGGCACGCGCGCGGTCTGGAACGCGCCCGACTTGAACACGGCCTTCATGGCGCCGGTCTGGTTGGCGTAGAAATCCATGGTCGGGTAGTGCGAGAAGGCCATCAGCTGCTTGCCTTCGAGCTTGGCGCGCGCGGCCACCGACTTGATGTAGTCCATCAGGTGCATCTTGTGGGTGATGACCTTGTTCCAGCCGGCGTTGCCGGCGCCGTCGTAGCCCTTGAAGTTCTCGGGTTTGCTTGGATCGAAGTTGGCGTTGGGGACGAACACGTTGGCGTCGATCGACAGCAGCCACAATCCCTTGACCGGCTCCACCAGGTAGGTGCTGTCGATCATGCTGGTGCACCTGGTGTAGGCCTTGCCCAGTTTGGCTTCGCCGGCGGCTTTATAGGCGCCGCCCGAACCTTCGGCGCAGATCTCGAATTTGCGGTTACCAAGCGCGGCTTGCTTGACGGCTTCATCGAACGTGTACTTGCCGCCGGTGTGCTTGCTGAACGGCGTTTCCCACAGGATGTCGGCCTTGTTCGGCATGAAGCCGAACTCGCCCATCTTGGTCATTAACTTGTCGTAGCCTTGTTCCATCAGCTGGTCGGTGCAGACCACGGTCGGGTCCTTGGCGACGCAGGCGGCGTTGTTGGTGGCGTAGACCTTTTGTTCCTTGCCTTCCTTGGTCAAAAAGTCGTTCTTGCCCGCTTCCATATCGTCGTACGGCTCGACCGGATCGTGGTTGCCCGGCGCCAGGAAGAAGCGCATGCCCTTGGCCTGGTATTCCTTCATGATCGCAGCGATGCCGTCGACGTTCATCGGCTGGGCGTCGTCGGTGTAGTCGCCCGGCAGCGCCACGTGGCGGATGCCCTTGGCCCAGGCGTCGTCGAGGGCGGCGCGGAAGGCGAAGTAGTTCTCGTTGAACAGGCGCGTCGAGGTCAGCTGCGCGTACATGGTGCGGATGGTGGCGTTCTTGCCGTCCTTGGTCGGCACGCCGCTGAACTGCGCGCTCTTGAAGTCGCCATACACGTCCTGGAAGTGGACGTCGCTCATGAAGGCAACGGCGGTGCTGACCGGGGCCGGGGTCGGGGCCGGTGTTTGCACCGGTGGCGTCGGCGTGGTCGGGACAGGATCGCCCGGTTCGCTCGGGCTGCAGGCAGCGAGCAGGGTCAGGGCGAGCGCCGCGGCGCTGGTAACAATCAAACGGGTCATGCGGTGCTCCGGTCAACGAGATGGCCGGGATGATTGCATCCTTGCATGACCGCGTTGTTACAAACGCCAGCCCGGTGTCGATCGCCGTGTTCCTGCTTGTCGTCGTCGCGTATCTGCGCGCCCTTAGCGCCCTTGCGCGTCCTGGACGATGATCTTGCTGCTGACCTTGACGCTGGCGCCATTGCTGACATCGACCACGTTTGCCGTCACCGTGTACCTGCCGGGCGTTGAGTAGGTGTGTCGCGCGCTGCTGCGGATAACGTTAGTGCCGGTCTGGTTCCCGGTGTTGCGCGCATCTGGCGGCGTCGCTCCCGTAGGCCCGGTCTGGCCCCCGGCCGCGCCATTGAAGGTGGCGCCATCGCCCCATGACCACGTCACCTTGTAGCGCGCGTCCGGCTTCTCGCTGCCGATCCCGACCGAGACGTCGAGCGCGGCTCCCAGTGGCGCGATGCCGCGCCCCACGATCGGCCCTACCGTGTGCGGACAGGTGCAGGGTGTGCCATCCAACGGCTTGAGCAGCACCAGGCCGGTATTGGCGCGCGCGAGAATTGAACCGTTATCGGAAATCGCCGTCGCATTTTCCAGGAGCAGGCCAGGCGGCACGTGGCGCAGACGTGTGCTCAGGTCAACCATGCCATACCTGGTGCTCCAGACAAACGGGCGCATCTGGCCGGACCTGTTTTCGGCATTGCCGACCACCTGTCCGTTGTTGTTGGCGCCGCCGGGGCTCGAATAGGCGCCGCCCAGCGTACCCAGGTCGACGACGCCGCCCGCGCGGGTCCAGGTAAAGGCGCGGTAGTTGCCGGAGAGATCGTTGATGCCGCCGACCACGCGTCCGCTGGCGGTCATCCCGGTGACCTGGAGGTTGCCGGCGCCAGAGGTGAGGGGGCGCATGCCGGCGCCGGGCGTCCAGACAAAGGCGCGCCGTGTGACGTCGCCCTGCCGCGTGTCGAAATAATTGCCGGCGATATTGCCTGCGGCGTCGATGCCGACGGCGATGGAGTCGGTGGCGTCGATGCCATGGATGTCGACGATACCGCTGCCGAAAGCCCAGCGGAAGGCGTGCGACTGGCTGGCACCGATGCGCGAGTTGCCGGCGATGACACCGGCGTCATTGATGGCGCTGGCGTAGGTGGGGCCGGGCTCGAAGGGCAGCAAGGTGCCCAGGTCGATCACGCCGTCGGTCCTGCTCCAGCGGTAGGCGCGGTTGCCGTTTGGCGTGCTCATCAAACCGGTGACGACGCCCTGGTTGTTGATGAGCGATCGCCCCGTGTAGCCGACGTCGGGAAGAACATCGACTTCAAGCATCCCACGCCGTGCGCTCCAGACGAAGGTGCGCTCCAGGCCCTGTGCATTGACCGACTGGCCGACCACCTGGCCAGCATCGTTGAGCCCGGTTACGACGGCAAAGTCGTTGCCGAGCCGGCCGATGTTGCGGACGCTGGCGCCGTCGTAAAAATAGGCGGCGATGGTCCCCCGGAGCGGTTCGGCTGCCCACGAAAACGCGACCTGACCGCTGGCGTTGATCGCGACGTCGCCGTACACTGGCCCATCGCTCAGGTTGATGACGCGGTAAGTGGTCTTGCCGAAGCCGATGTGCTGCGTGCGCGTAGCAGCGGCGTCGATCTGGGCCTGCGCCTGGGCCGGCAACACCATGCCGACCAGCGCCAGTGCGGCCAGCACGAGCGCGGCGATGGCGCGACGTCCCACGCGAGGTGGTTTCAAAGGCATATCGTCTCCAATCGAAAAAGTTGAGGCTGCCTGCGTGAATAGCGCTTGCGGCGCCTGAAGAACTCCCATCATGGCGGGACATCATCAAAGTCTGCGTCGAGTGCGTCATGCGCGCACTCGCGCACGACTGATATGGATGGAAACGGTCCGAGCGGCCAGCGCCTATCGCGCGCGCGATGGCGTGAACGATCGGCACAACAAACAAAAAATCCCGCCGCGGCAGCACCGGGACGGGATGTCAAGAAGGCCGGACGAGTTACTTGGCCCAGCTGTCCTTCAGCGTCGTCACGCGATTGAACACCGGTTTGCCCGGTTGCGAATCGACGCGATCGGCCACGAAGTAACCGTGACGCTCGAACTGGAAGCGCTGGTCGCCCACCGCATCCTTCATGCCCGGCTCCAGGAACGCGGTGATGGTTTCGAGCGCGTTCGGGTTGAGCGCGGCCTTGAAGTCCTTGCCGCCGGCATCCGGTTGCGCTTCAAGGAACAGGCGGTCGTACAAGCGTACTTCGGCCTCGAGTGCGCTGGCGGCGCTGACCCAGGTGATGTTGCCCTTGACCTTGTAGTTGTCCGCCCCCGGCGTGCCCGACTTCGAATCCTCGAAGTACTTCACGTGCACCGCCGTGACCTTGCCATCGGCATCCTTGTCGAACCCGGTGCACTCGACCACGTAGCCATACTTCAGGCGCACGCGGCTGCCAGGCAGGTCGCCCTGCGGCGGGGTAAAGCGGAAGTAGCCCTTGGTCGGGGTTTCCATGAAGTCTTCCTGCTCGATCCACAATTCGCGCGTGAACGGGAAGGTGCGCACGCCCATCTCGGGATGGTGCGGGTGGACTGGCGAGGTGCACTGATGCGCTTCGCCTTCAGGGAAATTGTCGACGATCAGTTTCAAAGGACGCAGCACGGCAATCGCGCGCGGCGCCTTCGGATCGAGGTCGTCGCGCAGCGAGCCTTCCAGCGTGCTCATGTCGATCCAGCCGTCGGCTTTCGATACGCCGATGCGCTCGCAGAACAGTTGCAGCGACTCGGGCGTGTAGCCGCGGCGGCGCAGGCCGACGATGGTCGGCATGCGCGGATCGTCCCAGCCGGTGACGACGCCGTCGTCAACCAGCGCGCGCAGTTTGCGCTTCGAGGTCACCACATAGGTCAGGTTCAGGCGCGCAAATTCGTACTGGCGCGGCACCGGACGCTCGAAGAAGCCGCCCGCGGCCAGGGTCTCGACCAGCCAGTCGTAGAACGGGCGGTGGTCGGTGAATTCCAGCGTGCACAGCGAATGGGTGATGTTCTCGATCGCATCCGAAATCGGGTGCGTGTAATCGTACATCGGGTAGATGCACCAGGCGTCGCCGGTGCGGTGATGGTGCGCGTGGCGGATGCGATACAGGGCCGGGTCGCGGTTGGTCATGATCGGCGAAGCCATCGCGTCTTCGCTCATCTTGGCGCGCAGGATGTGTTCGCCGTCCTTGTACTTGCCGGCTTTCATGTCGCGGAAGATCTGCAGCGATTCTTCAGCCGGGCGGTCGCGGAAGCGCGAGTTGGTGCCCGGCGTACCGAAGTTGCCGCGGTTCTTCGCCATCTCTTCGGCGCTCTGGCTGTCGACGTAGGCAAAGCCCTTCGTGATCAGGTACTCGGCCATTTCGTACAGGCGGTCGAAATAGTCGCTGGCGTAGTACAGGTGTTCCTTGTTTTCATCCTGCCACGAGAACCCCAGCCACTTGACGCTGTCCATGATGGTGTCGACGTATTCCTGGTCTTCCTTTTCCGGATTGGTATCGTCGAAACGCAGGTGGCAGATGCCCTGGTAGTCGCGCGCCAGGCCGAAGTTCAGGCAGATCGACTTGGCGTGGCCGATGTGCAGGTAGCCGTTCGGCTCCGGCGGGAAGCGGGTGATCACGGACGGCAGGCCCGGACGGTCGTGGGTGCCGGCGGCGCGGTCGGATTCGACGATCGCACGCACGAAATTCGACGACGGTGGATTGGCCGGCGCCGTTGGTTTCTTCTCGTTGCTCATGAAAGAAATGTTCTTGGTAGGTAAGTTGGGAGGCATTTTACCGTAGTCATGGCTTGGCGAGGACGGCGCATGCCGCCTCCCGTGTCCGTACGCCGCCGCATTCTCGTTTTCTATAGGATAATCTCGTTTTTGCCGGAGTCGGCACCATCTGCGGCCTTGCCGGGAGAGTTCCAATTGGAAAATTTATACGCGATCCTCGGCGTCGCGCCCAACGCTACCGACGAAGAGATCAAGAAGGTCTACCGCTCGCTGGCCATGCGCTACCACCCGGACCGCAATCAGGCCCCGGGCGCCGAAGCGCGCTTCAAGGCGGTGAGCAAGGCCTATGAGACCCTGTCCGATCCGGTCAAGCGCGCCGAGTACAACCAGAGCGTGAACCACCGCATCGTGCTCGACGCCGAAGCCGAAGCCTACGAATTATGGCGCTCGCTGTTCGCCCTCAACGGCGTCAACCTGCCGGCGCACTGATGCGCTATTAGACAAGACTGATGGCGCGCCGGCACACCGCCTGCGCGCCGCAAGCACACTCCACAGGACAGAACATGAAACACGTACATCCCGAATTCTCCTTCCAGTCGCGTGAACTGGACGGCCAGATCGAGGGCACCCTGGGCGACCCGCCCAACAAGAAGAACTACAACATGATGGTCGACGCGCTGGTGTCCGAATACGCGTCCGGCGGCGGCCTCGACGACATCAACATGATGGCCTTCGCCCTGGTCGACCGCATCCGCTTTTTGGATCCGAAGGGCCTGATGCGCGAAGCGGCCGACTACGAAGGGGGCGACCCGGCGCCGGTGTTCGCGATGGCCGAATGCAGCGGCGACGACGGCAAGGCGATGTACGACGCGATGACGTCCAATTATCCTGAACTGGCGCGCCAGGCGATCATCACCGCCTTCCTGTTCAAGAACCAGGGCCGCTGGGTCGATGACGACCAGTCGCTCGAGCAGCTGGGCCGCAACGACGACGGCGACGACCTGGACGAAGACGAAGGCGCCACCGACGACTTCACCGGCCTGTTCGACGAAGGGGACCGCGATGAGCGCTAATCGTGACCGCAGCGGTAACGACGACCACGACGATGACACCGTCAGCAGCAACAGCAACCTGCCGGCGCTGGTCAGCCAGGTCGGCGAACTGGTGCTGGCCGGCTCGCTCGAGCACGCCGAAGAGGTGTTCTCGAAGGCGGCCGACGAACATGGCGACTACGCCGTGGCCCAGGTGCTGAACGAATTGCCGCCGCAAGTGACCGCGCTGCACCTGTCCGGTTTCGACGGCGCCAAGACGTCGCTGGCCACCATGCTGGTGCCGCCGAAAGCCTGGGCCGACAGCCTGGCCTTCATTGCCGCCACCTGGCAAGAGAACATGATCGAGGACGATCCCGAGCGTATCGCCGAGAACCTGTTCAACCATGTGCACGGCGTGGTCTATGCCCAGGATGACGAAGAGCGCCGCAACGCGTTGCTCGAGGCTGCATCGGCCACCGACCACGGCGCCACCGTGTTCGCCATCATGTGGTCGCTGGCGCCGCGCGAGATCCTGGAAGTGGCGGGCGAGATCCTGTCCAAGGGGCGCTACGTGAGCGGCCAGACCAGTGCCGACAGCGACATCGTGCCGCTGGCGGTGGACCTGGCCAAGGCCAGCGAAGACGGCTGGGAACGTTCGCTGCTGGAATTGTTCCCGGAGTTCCGCCACAGCGCCGAAATGGCCGAGATCGAGCTGCCGGACGACCCGGACGAAGAGTCCGAATTCATGCAGCGCTCGACGCGCGACCTGCTGCTACGCCTGCGCAAGCAGGTGCCGTCGGTGCGCAGCCGGCCGACCCGCAGCGCACGCCGCAGCCTGGGTTCGGACATCTTCTCGTGACCGGGGCCGTGCAATCCATGTTGCCTGCAATTGTTATTGAGCAACCGCCGCGCCTGATCCGCGCGATCCGGCTGCTGCCGGGCGAAGCGACGCCGGATGAAGCGGCAATCCTGGCCGACGAGCTGTCCGGGATCACTGCCATGGTGGCCGAGAAATTTACCAACGACCGCACCGCGGAAGGCATCGCGCGCGCCCAGTTGTTGGCCATCGGCGGCGTCTCGCTCGGCCTGGAAGAGCTGATTCAGACCGAGACCGAGGCCGACCTGGACGCGGTCGACATCCTGATCGGGGAGGGCGCCGAGCACGCATTCCAGGCGGGTTTTCGCATGATCCGCGAACTGGCCGCGCTGCCCGAGGACACCTTGGTGGGCGAGTACGACGACGACCCGGTGTATTCGCAGCGACGCCTGAAAGAATTGTTCGTCGACATCTGCACCGCCGACCCCAACGAATCGTGGACCGGCTACGAGCGTTACCTGGGCCAGGTCGAGCAGCGCAAGGGCGTGCTGGCGATCGTCGAGGCGGCGCGCTGGCTGCGCCGCAACCACTACGAAGGCCCGGTGCAGGATCCGGACCTGAACGCCGAAGGCGTGATCGCGATGGCGATCATCTTCGCGGTCGAGGGGGGCGGACGCATCACCGCGCGCAGCGGCCACAAGGAGTTCGAGCGCCTGGTAAAAGTGGTGCGCAAGCACCGTCCCGATTTCGAGGCCGGCTGGGCCGAGCTGATGGCGCGCATCCCGGCCGCGCACCAGGGCATCATTGCCGAGCGTATCGAGAACTACCGCCACAACTGCACCGTGCTGCAGCAGATCGGCACCACGGCCACCATGGCCCAGCTGTTCACCGAACTGGAAAACTACGCCGGCTCGGAACTGGACGCCGAGTACCCGTGACCGCGCGCCCATGAGCACGATGGGCGCGCGCATCCAGGCCGGCAGCCCGGCCTTTCGCAGCATCAACCGGGCGATGGCGTTCGGCGGCTTTTCGGTGTTCGCGTTGCTGTACTGCGTGCAACCTTTGATGCCGCTGCTGGCGCATGATTTTCACTTGTCGCCGGCGCAGAGCAGCCTGGCGCTCTCAGCCTCCACCATCACGCTGGCGCTGGCGCTCCTGGCCTCGAACAGCGTGGCCGAGCGCTTCGGACGCAAGAGCGTGATGGTGGCCTCGATGGTCAGCGGCGCCGTGCTCACCCTGGCGTCGGCATTCGCGTCCGATTATCTGCACCTGGTCGCGGTGCGGGCGTTGCTCGGCCTGATGCTGGGCGGTCTGCCGGCGGTGGCGATGGCTTACCTGAGCGACGAGATCGAACCCGATGCGCTCGGCTTGTCGATGGGCATGTACATCGGCGGCAGCGCCTTCGGCGGCATGAGCGGGCGCGTGATTTCAGCCTTCATCAGCGACTTCGCCTCGTGGCGCCTGGCGGTGGGCTTACTCGGCGCGGCCGGGCTGTACGCGGCCTGGGAATTCTCGCGCAGCCTGCCGCCGTCGCGTCATGGCAACGTGCGCGCCGCGCGTGGCCCCGGTTTCATCGACGGCCTGCGCATCCACCTGCGCGATCCGGGATTGCCGTGGCTGTTCGCGCTGCCCTTCTTGCTGATGGGTTCGTTTGTCAGCCTGTACAACTACATCGGTTATCGCCTGTTGGCGCCGCCGTTCGAATGGCGCCAGAGCGCGGTCGGGCTGCTGTCGCTGTTGTACCTGCTCGGCATCTTCAGCGCCATGTGGGCCGGCAAGCTGGCCGACCGCCTGGGGCGGCGCAATGTGCTGTGGCTGTTCATGGTGCTGATGATCGGCGGCCTGCTGGTGACGCTGGTCGACGCGGTCGTGGCCGTGGTGCTGGGCGTGGGCCTGGCCACCTTCGGCTTTTTTGCCGCCCATTCGGTGGCCAGCAGCTGGGTCGGCCGGCGCGCGCGCGCGCCGCAGGCGCTGGCCTCGGGCATCTACCTGTTCTTCTATTATCTCGGCTCGAGCGTGGTGGGATGGTTCACCGGCTATGTGTACGAGCACTGGGGCTGGGGTGGGGTGGTGGCGCTGCTGGGCGCGATACTCGGGCTGGGACTATTGATCGCGCTGCGCCTGCGCCGGCTGGCGCCCTTGACGTCGGACAGTTGAGGGCGAGCGGGGCAGGCCCGCTCAGCGCGGCATGCGCACATTGCGTGGAAACGGCGTGATCGCCTCGGACACCAGCTGGGCTGCAGTGGGTTTGCGGCACACGTCGGGCTGGCCCAGCACGCGATCGATGACGCGGCTCGGCACGCCCTTGAATTCCATGTAGCGCCGCGCCTGGACCGCGTCGCGCACGGCCAGGATGTTCAAGCCGCGGGCGACGGCGTTGGCTGTGGATTCGTCGCTGCGTCGCTGGCGAGCATGCATGGGACAACACCTTCGTAGATCTGTTTCGTGGAACAAGGTGCAAGCCAGGCAAATGAATGGCATCGCACGATTGGCGCGATGATACCCGCCCCGGGTGATCGCTGCCAGTCCCTGCGGCCATCCGGATCACGGCGATGGGCGAACGACGGACAAAAAAATACCACGCATGGCGTGGTATTTTTGCTACAGCACTGGTGGCGCATGGCCACCGGATGATGCTTAACGGCGTGCCGCGCGGTTCATCGGCGGACGTGGTGCGCCGGCGCTCTTGCCGAGGTGACGGAAGGTGATGCGACCCTTGCTCAGGTCATACGGCGACATTTCGAGGGAAACCTGGTCGCCAGCAATGATGCGGATGTGATTCTTGCGCATCTTGCCCGAGGTGTAAGCGATCAGCTTGTGGCCGTTTTCGCAGTCGACGCGGTAGCGCGAGTCAGGCAGCACTTCGGACACGACGCCGTTCATTTCGATGAGTTCTTCTTTTGCCATGATGGGCTCCGGTTAAATAGTAATTAAATCGCCGGTTCCATTCGATTGCAAGGAAACGGGCGGCGGCCTGCGTTGCAGGCTGCATGTCACGGTGAAAATGCTGGCGCGGCGCGAACGCCTTGCCGGAAATTCCGGGTGGAACCGCGGGCGGCGGCGCGATTGTCGCGGCGCAGGGCGTTCCGGGTGAGAAAGACAGTTGGAGACGGAATGAATATTTTCAAGACCGTTCGGCCCGCCGCAGCAACTGTTGCGCGGTCTTGCCTGGGGCAGCACGAACATTCCAACAACCAGCAGTGTAACACAGCTCTTACGATGACGCTTGGTGACTGGCCATTGACGATATAATGGTTGTTTGTTATTTCGCTGCATCGCGCGATATATCTCCACGATTTTCGTACCGCGTCGCCAGGCTGGCGACTCTCGCCATAGGCCGTATCAATGACCGACGTAGTTCCCGCACGCATTTCCACCGGCATCGCCGGTCTCGACGACATCCTCGGCGGTGGGCTGACCCCGCAGCGCGTGTACCTGATCGAAGGTTCGCCCGGCGCCGGCAAGACCACGCTCGGCCTGCAATTCCTGCTCGACGGCGCCGCGCGCGGCGAGAGCGGCCTGTACATCACGCTGTCCGAAACCACCGACGAGCTGATCGCGGTGGGCCACAGCCACGGCTGGGACCTGAGCGCGCTGTCGATCTTCGAACTGGCCGGCGACGCCGACCTCGAGCCGGAAGCCCAGCAGTCGGTGTTTCACCCGTCCGAGATCGAACTGAACGAAACCAGCCGCAACGTCATGGACCAGGTCGACCGGTTGCGGCCGGTGCGCGTGGTGTTCGACAGTTTGTCCGAGATGCGCTTGCTGGCCCAGAACCCGTTGCGCTACCGGCGCCAGATCCTGGCCCTCAAGCAATTCTTTGCGGCACGCGGCTGCACCGTGCTGATGCTCGATGATAAAACCGCCGCCAACGACCAGCACCTGCACAGCATCGCCCACGGCGTCATCAGCCTGGAGCAGATTGCGCGCGAGTACGGCAAGGAACGGCGCCGGGTCAATGTCCTCAAAATGCGCGGCATCCGTTTCCGCGGCGGCTACCATGACTACACGCTCGACACCGGCGGCATCACCATGTATCCGCGCCTGGTCGCGGCCGAGCACCAGCTCGATTTCGCGCCGCATCTGCAAAGCACCGGTTCAGCCGACTTCGATATGCTGCTCGGCGGCGGCATGGTGCGCGGCACCAGCACCCTGATCCTCGGGCCGTCCGGCATCGGCAAGACCACGCTGTCGACGCGCTGCATGCTGGCCGCGCTCGAGCGTGGCGAAAGTGCGGCCTACTACATGTTCGACGAAGGCCTGGGCACGTTCTTCACCCGCAACGCCCAGCTCGGAATGGATGTGCGGCCGCATCTCGATAGCGGCCTGTTGCACATGCACCACATCGACCCGGCCGAGCTGACCCCGGGTGAATTCACCCAGATGCTGCGCAACGCGGTCGAGAGGCGTGGGGTGCGCTTCATTATTATCGACAGCCTGAACGCCTACCTGCAGGCGATGCCGGGCGAGCAATTCCTGACGCTGCAGATGCACGAGCTGCTGTCGTACCTGAACCAGCAGGGCGTGACCACGCTCCTGGTGCTGGGCCAGCACGGCCTGATCGGCGAAGGCCGTACCGATGTCGACCTGAGCTACCTGAGCGACGGCACCGTGTCGCTGCGCTTCTTCGAAGCGTCCGGCAAGGTGCGGCGCGCTGTCACCGTGGTCAAGAGCCGCACGCTGGAGCACGCGCCCACCATCCACGAGCTGCAGCTGGGCGGCGCCGACGGCGTGCGCATCGGCCAGCCGCTGGAAGGGTTCGAAGGCGTGATGACCGGCCTGGCCAGCTACCGCGGCGCTACGCCGATGATGGCGCAGGCTGCCCATCTCAGGCGCGTCGATGACTGATCCGCGCGAACAGCGCATCCTGATCGTCGCGCCGCAGGGCCGCGACGCCGAGGTGATGGCCTCGGTGCTGGGGCGCGACGGCATCGCCTGCGACACCGTGCGCGACGTCGCCGCGCTGGCCGCCGCGATCGCCCAGGGCGCCGGTGCCGCGATCCTGGCCGAGGAAGTGCTGCACGGCGCCGAGCGCGCCGACCTGGCGACCTGGCTCGAGCGCCAGGCATCGTGGTCCGACTTTCCCTTCATCGTGCTGCTGGGACGCGCCGTCGGGCCCCAGGACAAGGGTGCGCGCGCGCGCCTGCAGGAGTTGGGCAACCTGATCCTGCTCGAACGCCCGCTCAACGCCGACACCCTGCGCAGCGCGGCCGCCTCGGCGCTGCGCGCGCGCCGCCGCCAGTACCAGGCGCGCGCCGTGCTGGCCGAGCGCGAGCAGACTTCCGCCAGCCTGCGCCACAGCCAGGAGGCGCTGGTCGCGCTCAACGAATCGCTCGAGTCGCGCATCGACGAGCGCACCCGCATGCTGGCCCAGGCCAACGACCGCCTGACCAACGAGATCATCGAGCGCGAACGGGTGCAGCAGGCGATGGTGCAGGTGCAGAAGATGGAAGCGATCGGACGCCTCACCGGCGGCATCGCGCACGACTTCAACAACCTGCTCAATGTGGTGCAGGGAAGCATGGACCTGGTGCTGCTCAAGTCGCGCGACGAATTCGTGCGCGCCCGCGCCGACATCGCGCGCAAGGCGTGCCAGCGCGGCGGCAAGCTCACCAGCCAGCTGCTGGCCTTTGCCCGCAACCAGAACCTCGACCTGCGCCAGACCGAAATCGGCGCGCTGTTCGACGGCGTGCGCGAACTGGTGGCGACCTCGCTCGGTTCGGCCATCAGCGTCGATTTCTCGGTCGACGATGCCTGTCCCGCCGTGCTGGCCGACGCCAACCAGATCGAGATGGCGCTATTGAATCTGGCGATCAATGCGCGCGATGCGATGCCGGACGGCGGCGAATTGGCCTTCAGCGCCGCGCCGGCGCGTCCGCCCGCCGGCCTGCTGGCGCCGGATGCATATGACGGCGACTACGTGCGCCTGGCGGTGCGCGACAGCGGCGCCGGCATGGCGCCCGACGTCTTGGCCAAGGTGTTCGAGCCGTTCTTCACCACCAAGGCGGTGGGCAAGGGCACCGGTCTTGGCCTGAGCCAGGTGTACGGCATGGCGCAGCAGTCGGGCGGCGCGGCGCGCATCCTGAGCCAGCCGGGGTCCGGCACCACGGTCGAGATCTGGCTGCGCGCGGCCGCCGGCCACGACGCGACCGTGCTGGCGCGACGCGCCGACGCCGCCGTTGCTGCCGATGCGCCGGCCACGCCTGCGCCGCGCCGCACGGCGCGCATCCTGGTGGTCGAGGACGACGACTTCGTGCGCGAATCGATCGTGTCTTCGCTCGAGGCGCTCGGCCACACGGTCAGCCAGGCGGCCGACGGCGAAGCGGGCCTGCGCGCGCTGGCCGCGGCGCGCCCCGAACTGCTGGTGACCGACTACCTGATGCCGGGGATCACCGGCGCCGAACTGATGCTGCACGCGCGCGCGCTGTACCCGGGCCTGCCGATGATCATCGTCACCGGCTACGCCGACATGAAGGCGATCGAGGGCGTGCGCGGCGACGACATCCTGCTGCGCAAACCGTTCCAGCTGGCCGAGCTGGAGGCCAGCGTCGAGCAGGCCTTCGAGCGCCAGGTGCGGCGCGACGCCGCAATCGGCATCGTGCCGCGCCAGCTGGCCGCCAACGGCGCCCAAGCCGTCGCCGACGGAACCACGCCATGAGCATCGACACCGGATTCGACTACGAAGCCGCGCTGGCGGCCTGCGCGCACGGCGAGCGCCAGGCCTTGCAGCGCCTGTACGACCGCGAAAGCCCGCGCCTGCTGGGCGTGGCGCTGCGCATCGTGCGCGAGCGCCAGCTGGCCGAAGACGTGCTGCACGACGCGTTCGTGAGCATCTGGACCCGCGCCGCCAGTTTCGACGCTACGCGCGGTTCGGCGCGCGGCTGGATGTACACGGTGGTGCGGCATGCGGCGCTGGACGCGGTACGTGACGGCGCCCATGAAGTGGCGGCCGACGAAGCGACGCTCGACGCGCTGGAGCACGAGGCCTCCGGCGACATGCTGGACGCATTCGAACTGCGCCAGGACCTGGGCCGGCTGCACGAGTGCCTGACCCGGCTCGACACGGCCAAGCGCAACAGCATCCTGTACGCCTACGTCGACGGCTTCTCGCACAGCGAGATCGCCGAGCGCCTCAAGTCGCCATTGGGCACGGTGAAGGCCTGGATCAAGCGCGGCATGAGCGCGCTGAGGGAGTGCATGGTATGAATGCGACGCGAGACACGATGGCGCGCGACCCGCACGACCTGGCCGGCGAATACGTGCTCGGCACCTTGTCGCGCGCCGAGCGGCAATCGGTGGACGCCGAGCTGGCGCGCAACGCCACGCTGCGCGCGGCGGTCGGCGATTGGGAGCAGCGCCTGCTGCCCTTGAACAGCATGGTGGCACCGGTGACGCCGTCGGCAGCGCTGTGGGCGCGCATCGAGCGCAGCCTGGGGCCGGTGGCGGCTGCGGCGGGTTCGGCGGATTCGGCATCTACGTCGTGGTGGCAACGCCTCGGCCTGTGGCGCGGCCTGGCGGCCGGCGGTTTTGCCGCCGCTGCGATCATGGCGGCGGTGGTCGGCGTGCGCCTGCACGAGGTGCAGCAGCCGCACTACATGGTGGTGCTGGCCGCGCCGCAGAACGCAACGCCGGGCTGGGTGCTGGAACTGGTCGGCGACGATACGCTGCGCCTCAAGCCGCTGGTCGACACCGCGGTGCCCGACCAGCGCGCGCTGCAGCTGTGGACCAAGGCCGACAACTGGGAAGGTCCCGTGTCGCTGGGCCTGGTGCAGCCGGGCCAGGCGGTCGACGTCAGCCTGGCCAAGCTGCCGAAGGTGGTGCCGAACCAGCTGTTCGAGATCACGCTCGAGCCGGAACGCGGCTCGCCGATCGGGCGTCCGACCGGGCCGATTCTGTATATCGGACGCGCGGTCAAGGTCGGCTAGCTTTCACCGTTATCCCAACGTCGTCATCCTCGCCTGCGCGAGGATGACGATCTTGAGGTTAGTGGAGGGAAGGGATATGACTTACCGCATCCAGATCGCGATATCGCGCACCCCGCCGCTGCCTCCGATCATCGACATCCCCGGCGTCGCCGCCCCATTCACGAGCGTCGCCGCGCCGGTGGTCAAGTCAACGCGATACAACGAACTCGCGCCACCCTGCGTGGTACGCAGCGCCGCCAGCACCAGCCCATTGGCCCCGCCGCCGATGTCCATGCCGCCATCGCCGGCGACCGTCACACCCAGCGCACCGATATTCACCAGCGTGCCGTCGTTCGGCGGATTCTGCAGCGCCAGCACGCTGCTCGTGCTATCGATGTCGAACAGCTGCGTCGCCGTCGCTGCGGGAATGCTGTTGGTGTAGGCCGCCGCGGCAATGCTCGCCGGCGTGCCGGCACGGTTGATCTCGCCGTCGGTGGTGGTGGCGCCCGTGTCGACGTTGATACGCAGGCTCTGGCCGCTGTTCGAGATCACGCGCAGGCGATCGGCCACCGGGTTGAAGTCGACCGCAAAGGCAGTGCCCTGCATGCCGGCAAACGGCGCCGTGGTGTCGGCGGCGTCGGCGCTCAGGGTGGTCTTGACGCTGGCCACACCGGTGGCCGGATCGATCGTCACCAGGCGGCGACCCGAGGTCAGGCCCCACAGCACGCCATCCTTTGGACGCACGTCGATGCCGACCAGGCCTTCATCGGCGTTCAGGCCGGTGATCACGACGTTGCTGTCGATCGTGTTCGGCGTGGCCGCCTTGAAGCCGAGCAGGCGGTTGGCGTCGCTCAGGGCCAGCACGGTGGTCGTCTGGGCGCGCAGGGCCAGGCCGCGGATGTCTTCGTTGATGCCGAGCGCGCCGACCAGGGTCGCGGCGCCGGCGGTCGCGTTCAGGTTCACGCTGTACAGATTGCGTGCGCCGCCGACGCTGGCAACCATATAGCCCATATTGGTGCGCGGGTCGATGTCGAAGCCGTTGGCGCCGCCTGCCGAAGTATTGAAAACCGCGCCCAGCGGCACCGGCGTGGCCAGGGTGCCGTTGTTCGGCGGGTTCTGCACGTACAGCGTGCCGTTGGCGCTGTCGATGCCGTACAGCGTGGTGGTCGCGGTGCCGGCGAACGAGTTGGTGTACGCCGAGGCGCTGATCGCGCTGTTGGCGGCGCCGCCGTTGATGCTGCCGTCGGTGGTGGTGGCGCCGGTGTCGACGTTGATGCGCAGGCTCTGGCCGGTGTTACTGACGATGCGCAGGCGGTCGGCGACCGGGTTGAAGTCGACCCCGAAGTCGGTGCCGGCCAGCGCGCTGTACGGCGCCGTGGTGTCGGTGGCGTCGGCGCTCAGGGTGCTCTTGAGCGTGGCGGCGCCGGTGGCGGTGTCGATCGTGTACAGGCGCGCACCGTTGCTCACGCCGTACAGCTTGCCGTCGGCCGGACGCACGTCGATGCCGATCAGGTTGTCGCCGCCTTGCAAGCCGCTGATGGCGACATTGGTGCGTATGGTGGCGGGCGTGGCGCGGTCGAACGAGACCAGGCGGTTGCTGGCGGTCAGGACGAACACGTCGCCGGCGCTCAGCGCGGGTGGATTGGTGACCGGCGGAACGGTGACGTCGTCATCGTTGTCGCTGCCGCAGGCGGCCAGGGCCAGGGCGATGGAAGAGGCCAGGACGAGCTTGGTGAAGTGGGGTTTATGCATGTTTATCTCCTCGAAATCCGTGTGCGAAAGTGGTCGGTTTGTTGCGTCTGCTCCTGTACTACGCGCCGGATGCGCGTTTGGATGCAGTTTTCGCAAAATATTTTTTCGACCAGTAAATGCCGGGATTTCCAGGATGCGACGATGGCGCGGAACGTGCAAACGCGCGCTCCCGATAGCAAAACACCTGCGACGCGTCGGGCGTGTCGCAGGTGTTTTTTTACCGACTACCAGCGGTAGCGAATCAACGCGCCGGCGTTACCCGCCAGATCGTGTTGGCCAGATCGTCGGCCACGATCAGCGCGCCGCGCGGATCGACCGTGACGCCGACCGGACGGCCGCGCGTCTTGCCGTCGGCATCGCGGAAGCCCGTCACGAAATCAATCGGTTCGCCCGACGGACGGCCGTTGGCGAACGGCACGAAGATCACCTTGTAGCCGACCGGCTGGTCGCGGTTCCAGCTGCCGTGTTCGCCAACGAAGGCGCCGTTGGCGAACTTGGCGCCCATCACCGGCTTGGAGAAGTCTAGGCCCAGTGCGGCGACGTGCGAGCCCAGGCTGTAGTCGGGCTTGATGGCGGCGGCGACCTTCTTCGGATTCCCCGGTTGCACGCGCGGATCGACGTTCTGACCCCAGTAGCTGTATGGCCAGCCGTAGAAGCCGCCTTCGCGCACCGAGGTCAGGTAATCGGGCACCAGGTCCGGGCCCAGTTCGTCGCGCTCGTTGACCACCGACCACAACTGTCCGGTTTCCGGATGCATGGCCAGCGCGGTCGGGTTGCGCAGGCCCGTCGCGAACGGTTTGTAGGTGCGGTTGTTGACGTCGATCTGCCACACCATGGCGCGGTCGACTTCGGCTTCCATGCCGCGTTCGGTGATGTTGCTGTTCGAGCCGATGCCGACGTACACGTAGCGGCCATCCGGGCTGATCGTCATCGCCTTGGTCCAGTGATGGTTGATCTCGGACGGCAATTGCGTGATCGTGGTCGGCGCCGCGGCGGCTGCAGTCTGGCCTGCGGCATAGTCGAAGCGCACCAGCGCATCCTGGTTGGCGACATAGATCTTGTTGTCGGCAAAGGCCAGGCCATATGGCGCGTTCAGGTTTTCCGCGAACACGGTTTTCAGTTCGTACTTGCCGTCGCCGTCGGCGTCACGCAGCAGAGTCAAGCGGTTGCCGCTCTTGACCTGGGTGTTGCCCTTGGCTTTGATATAGCCGGCGATCACGTCTTTCGGCTTGAGCTTGGCGGCGCTGCCGCCGCGGCCTTCGGCCACCAGGATGTCGCCGTTCGGCAGCACCAGGGTCTGGCGTGGAATCAACAGGTCTTTGGCGATGGCTTCAATGTTGTAGCCCTGCGGCACGCTCGGCTTCTGGTCGCCCCATGGCGACGGTTCGGCGATCTTCATGCTCGGCAGAATCCCGCGCTGCGGTTCCGGCAGTTTCGGATCGGCGCCGCGCGCTTGCGTATCGGCCCCTTTTTCACCGCAGGCGCTGATCAGGAGCGCCACGCCAATCAAGGTCAGTGTATTCAAGCGTTTCATTTGACACCTCCCGCACGTGGGCTGAATCCGACCCAGGCCGTGATGGCGATCAGGAAGAAGACGATGACCGACAACACCAGACCCCCGGGCATGACGGCCCAGGCATCTTTGGCGTGTTGGAAGCAATTGATCAGGCCCAGCACAAAGGTCGCCAGCAGCGCCAGGAAGTAAGTCAGTGGCTGGCCGCCCTTGCGTTCGGCGCGCAGCAGGTTGACCAGTGCAAACACCAGCGTCAGTCCGGTGAACAGCTCGGCGCCGGCCAACAGCCACGCCGCGAAGTTGCTCCACTGGATCTGATGGGTTTGGTAGTAGGCGATATCGCTCAGCAGGGCGCCGAGGAACAGGGTGACGCTCCCGCCCAATAGAATGGCGTGAAGCGGGCCGGGCGTGCGCCGATAGATCGGGTTGGCCGTGACGGCAGAAGACATTGGGTCGTCCTTAATAGTAGTAATGATTGTTCAAATCATATCGACTATGCGCAGGACTTGTCGCATCGTTGAGCTCGAGCCCAACGATGCGGGTGCTACTACTTCATGACAGCATCAAATCGTGGGGCGCAGCTTGGCCACGACCGGCGCGAACAGCACTGCCAGTCCCGCAATCGCCGCCGCCACGTAGCCGAGTTTATCGAGGCCGATCGTCGAGATCACGACGCCGCCCAGCACGGCGCCGATGCCGATGCCGGCGTTTGCCGCCGACACATTGGTGGTGCCGGCCAGCGCCTGCGAGTGCGTCGCCGAACCCATCACGCGCACCTGGCAGATCGGGAACAGCGCCGTATAGGCAATGCCCCACAAGGCCAGCACCAGGCAGAACAGCACGGTGGAGCCGGCCGCCGGCACGCTCAGCGCCATGCCCAACGCCAGCAGACCGGCGAACACGGCGGTGGCTTTGATCGGCGACTTGTCGACCAGCTTGCCGCCGGCCCAGTTACCGACCAGGCCGATCGCGCCAAAGCCCATCAGCCACCAGCCGACGTTTTGCGGCGCCACGCCTTTGACGCGCTCGAGCATGTCGGCGAGGTAGGTGTAAGCAGCGAACATGGCGGTGAAGACCAGGATCGACAGGCCGACGTTGGCCAGGAAGTACGGCTCCTTGAACAGGCGTGCCTGCTGCGCAAAGTTCATGCGTTCCGAGCGCGCCACAGCCGGCATCAGGAACCACAGGGCCAGCGCCATCGCCAGCGACAGTGCGGCCAGAATCCAGAATGCGCTGCGCCAGCCGATGCTGGTGGCAGCCAGGGTGCCGAGCGGAATGCCGAACAGCAGCGCCGCCGAGATGCCGAGGTACACGCGCGAGACCGCCTGGCCGGCCTTTTCAGGACCGGCAAGCTGGGCCGCCGTATCGCTGGCCGTGCCCCAGAACACCGGCAACGCCAGCGCCGGGATGAAGCGCGCCAGCGCCAGCACCCAGATATTCGAGGCCACCGCCGCCAGGGCGTTCGAGAGAGCGAAGATAATCAGGATGGCGACGAACAGCATCTTGCGGTCGAGGTGCGACAGCCACGCCGTCAGCGGCGGGCCGGCCAGCATGACGGTGAACGCGAACAGCGTTACCAGCTGGCCGGCCAGCGCGATCGAGATGTGCAGGTCGCGCGACAGCGCCGGCAGCAGGCCGACGATCAGGTATTCGGTGGTCACGATGACGAAGGCGGCAATCGCCAGGATCAGGATCGAGATGGCGCCGGCCGAGCTGGAAGCCGGTTGCGCCATGGTAGTAGAAGGCGATAGGTTGGACATGGGTATCGTTACGTGAAGACAGGGTCGGCAATCCTATTGGAAAACTAATTTCCTATCTCGGGTATTTTTTCTATACTTGGCGGAATAATTTTCCTGAATCGAACCCATGCAGAATAGTGAACGTTTAAAGGGGGTTGACGTGTTCGTCGCCGTCGCCAGCGCCGGCAGTTTCGTGCGCGCCGCCGAGCGCCTCAACCTGACCGGCTCGGCGGTGGGCAAGGCGATCGCGCGCCTGGAAGCACGGCTCGGCGTGCGCCTGTTCGAGCGCAGCACGCGCAAGCTGGCCCTGAACGAGGCCGGTACGCGCTTCCTGGCCGCCTGCACGCGCGTGCTGGGCGAACTCGAAGAGGCCGAGCATGCGTTGAAAAATGACAGCGAGCTGCTGGGCGGCCGGTTGCGCATCGACTTGCCGGCCACCTACGGTCGCCTGATCGTGCTGCCGGTGCTGGTTGAATTCTTCGCCCGCTATCCGCGCCTGACGCCGGTGCTCAGCTTTACCGACCGCTACGTGAACATCGACGACGAAGGCATCGACCTGACGGTGCGCATCGGCAGCCCGGAAGCGTGGCCGCCGAGTCTCGGCCACTGCTACCTTGGCCAGGAACAGAAAGTGTTCTGCGCCGCGCCGGCCTACCTGGCGGCGCACGGCACGCCGGCCTCGGTCGACGAGCTCGATGTACACGCGGCCATCATGTACGGCAAGGCCGATGGCGCGGTCAGTCCGTGGCTGATCCGGCGCGGCAGCGCGCTGATCGAGCGGCGCGGGGTCGAGGCGCGGGTGGTGGCCGGCAATGCCGAGGCACAGGTGGCGCTGGCGCTGGCTGGCCTGGGCATCGCGCAATTGCCGACCTGGCTGATCGAGCGCCAGCTGGCCGATGGCTCGTTGGTCAACGTGCTGCCGCACGAGAGCACGCCCGGGTTGCCGGTGCACGTGGTGTGGCCGCGCGCGAAAGCGCAGGTGCCGCGCGTGCGCCAGCTGGTGGCAACGCTATGCAACGCGCTGGGCGAACCCGCTTAGAACCTATCCCGGTAGCAGGAACGACTCTCACCTGCCGGGATAGGTTCCTGGCTTGACCATGCCGGCAAGAACGCACCGTCTTTGCCCCGCAGACTGAACGCAATCGATGCTTGATTATTAAGGCGCGCGTCCTAAGCTGTTGAATAGCAGCGCAGTCACCTGCGCATCTTTGCCAACAATTTCAGGAGGGCATCATGCTGCAACCAACCGAAATCATGCAACGCTTCAGCCACGTCCAGCAAGTCATCAACCAGGCCGAGCAGGTCTGTCGCGACGACCAGAGCGTGCCGAGCGAAATCCGCGACTGCATCCAGAAACTGGCCCATGAAACCGACCTCGCGCAGAGCGTGATGCAGTCGAACGACGAGTCGAGCATGATCCAGTGCATCGACGACCTGGAAGCCATCGGCGACGAAGCCAAGCGCGTGTGCACCAGCACCCGTCCGTCGCCGCAAGTGCAGTCGGTGGTGGTGCGCGTGCACGACGAACTGTCGAACCTGAAGCACCAGCTGCATTAAAGCGCTACAGCACGCCGCGCTCGCGCAAGGCTGCGATCTCGGCGTCGCTGCGGCCCAGCACATCGCGCAAGATGTCGTCGGTGTGTTGGCCCAGCAACGGCGGGGCCATGTTGCTGGTCGCCGGCGTGGCCGACATGCGGATCGGATTGCGCACCAATTTCACCTGACCTGCTGCGCTGTGCGGCAAGTCGATCGCCATGCCGCGCGCCTGCACCTGCTCGTTGGCGAACACCTCTCCCACATCATTGATCGGTCCGCACGGTACGCCGGCCGCTTCCAGCAGCGCGATCCATGCCTCGCGCGGCTTTTGCGCCACCATCTGCGCCAATAACGGTACCAGCGTGTCGCGGTGCTGCACGCGCAGCGGATTGGTGGCGAAGCGCGCATCCGTCGCCAGCTCGGGCCGGCCGCCCGCTTGCACGAACTTGCGGTACTGGCCGTCGTTGCCGGTGGCGACGATGATGTGGCCATCCAGACAGGCGAAGGTTTGATAGGGCACGATGTTCGCATGCGCATTGCCCCAGCGCTGCGGCGCCTTGCCGCTGTTGAGGTAATTGCTGCCGACATTGGCCAGCATCGCCACCTGCGTGTCGAGCAGGGCCATGTCGATGTACTGGCCTTCACCCGTGCGGTCGCGGTGGGTGAGGGCGGCCAGCACCGCCACCGTGGCATACATGCCGGTCATCAGGTCGGTCAGCGCCACGCCCGCTTTTTGCGGCCCGCCGCCGGGCAAATCGTCGCGCTCGCCCGTCACCGACATCAGGCCGCCCATGCCCTGGATCAGGAAGTCGTAGCCGGCGCGGTGTGCGTACGGGCCGTCCTGGCCGAAGCCGGTGATCGAGCAGTAGACGATGTCGGGCCTGATTGCCTTTAGCGAGTCGTAGTCGAGGCCATAGCGCTTCAATTGGCCGACCTTGAAATTCTCCAGCACCACGTCGCACGAGCGCGCCAGTTCGCGCAGCAGGTCCTGGCCTTCGGCGCTGGCGATGTCGACCGTGATCGAGCGCTTGCCGCGATTCGCGCTGAGGTAGTAGGCGGCCTCGCCCGTGTCGTTGCCGTCCGCGTCCTTGGCATACGGCGGACCCCAGGCGCGGGTGTCGTCGCCGCTGCCGGGACGCTCGACCTTGATCACGTCGGCGCCCAGGTCGGCCAGGTTCTGCGCGCACCAGGGACCGGCCAGCACGCGCGACAGGTCGAGCACGCGGATGTGGCCAAGGGCGCGTGGCAGGGCGGGAGGAGGAGAAGCCGGGTGCGTCATACGCCGTTCCTGTGGGTCGCTGGGGAGCGGCGATTATAGCTGGCCGGGTTTGGTGCTAGCCGGGGAACGCGGCCAGGGCGGGCGTGGCGGAGCCGCCCGGCCCCGGCGTACGCGCCACGTTCATGACCCAGCACACCAGCACGAAGTAACCGGCCAGCGTGGTCAGTTCGACCGCGCCGGATGCGCCAAAACTTGCCACTGCTTCGGCATAGGTGGCGTCGCTCACGCCGTTGCGTTGCACCAGTTCGCTGACGAAATCGACGATGCAAGCCTCAGGCGGCGCCAGGTCGCGCGGTCGGTGGCCGGCTGCCAGCGCGGCGATCGCGGCGGCAGCGACACCGGCCTTGACCGCCAGCGGCGCGTGGGTCTGCCATTCGAACTGGTTGCCGGTCTCGCGCGCGACGACGCAGATCGCCAGTTCGCGCAGGCTGTCGGGCAGGGCGCCGTTAAAGCGCAGCGCTTCGCCCAGTTTGCCAACGCGTTCCATCAGCAGCGGCGTTTGCAGCAGCGGCACGAAGGGGCCGAAGATGGCCTTGCGCGGGCCGTTGATGATGGCGTCGGCGGCGGCCTGCTGCTCCGGGCTCATGGCGGCGCGCTCCGGGATCGCGATCCGTTCCGAGGTCGATGTACCGAAGCCTTGCGGCGTGGCGTTTGGTTGCTGAGAATCGTTCATGGGTGCTCCTGGAGTCAAAGAGGGCGGCGTTCGCGCTGCCACAGATAGTAAGCGCTCGACAGCAGGCCGATCGCCGATGCGGCCAGCGCGAGGTCGAGGGCGACGTTATGGTCGGGCATGAGGCGGCCGATGCCGGCCGAGACGACGGGGCCCATTAACTGGCCCAGTGCGAAGCCTGCGGTCATGCGTCCCAGCACGGCGGTGGCGTTGCCTGGCACGCGGTTCTTCGCTTCCTGCATGCCGACCATGGTGATCACCATGAAGGTGCCGCCGACCAGCAAGGCCGAGGCGATCACGCCGGCCAGCGAGTGCCATACGATCGGCAGCAGCACGCCGAGCGCCATGATGAAGTGGCAGATGGCCCAGACGCTGACGCGGTTGGCGCGTTTCAAGGCGGAAGCGACCACGATCGTCGACAGCGCGGCGGCGCTGCCGAACAGGGGCCAGGCCCAGCCGAATACATGGGGGTCGTCGACCACCTGACGCGCCAGTGCCGGCAGGTAGGTGGCGGGCAGGATGTAGCCGAAGCCAAACAAGGCGTAACTCGCCACCAGGCCAGTGGTGCCGGTGGATGTGGCGCGCGGCGCAGATTGCCCGGCTGGCGTCGGCGCGACGTGGGGCGGGGCTGGCAGACGCCAGCTAACAAGCAAGGGAACCGCGATCGCCAGCGTCGCCAGCAGCGCCAGGTCGACCCACAGCGCCAGCGCCGACGCTTCGAAGCCGGGCGCGATGAGGCAGAATACGCCGGCCGCGGCGATGCCCATGCCGACGCCGGCGAACACCATCCCGGCCAGGTGCGGGCGGCCTAGCGCGGCCAGCCAGCCCAGGCCCCAGGCGCTGGTGGCGACCAGGGTCCAGGCACTGAGTACACCCGCAGTGAAGCGCAACGCCGTCCATGCCGGCACGGTCGACGTGAGGCCGACCGCCGCCGTCACCGACACGGTGGCGATCAGGCCGAGCGCGAGCAGGCGCGCGGACGATATGCTTAATTTGGCCGCCAGCACGGCGCCGACCAGATAGCCGAGGTAGTTACCGGCAGCGAGCAGGGCGCCGGAGTCGGCGTCGAGCAAACCATCGCGCACCATCAGCGGGAACAGCGGCGTAAAGGCAAAGCGACCGACGCCCATCGCCACCGCCAGCGAGATCATCGCGGCGACGCAGACGGCAACTGGCAGGGCGCCGCGGCGCGGCTTGACATACTGGAGCGGGGAACTGGTCGTCATATCGCGGCCATTATGTCGGTTTTGCGTTAGCCGCGCTGAGGCGGCTTCGGAGTTCTTCGCATACCGCTGACGCATCACGCGGCCATTGGCCGCGTTACACAACGGCGGTGATCAGGTGCCCGACTGCACCGCTTCGACTTGTTCCGCTTCGACCTGGCTTTCACCACCGGCCACATGCTGGCGTCCTTCAGCCTGCCCCTCCAGTTCGCGCAGCTCGGCCCGATCCGCATTACGCAGCTCGATATACCGCCGCAGCGCATCGTCCAGCGTCGGCAGCAGCGCGCCGCGTTCGCTGTGCAGCGCCGAATACGCCGGCCGCGCCGCCGTAAAGCCGAACTCGGCCGCCGGACGCGGTTCCAGGCGCGACGCATCCACGCCGGCCAATTCGGCTGCGCGGCGCGCCAGTTCGGCCCAGGTCAGTTCGCCCTTGTTGGCCAGGTGCCAGATGCCGGCTTCGCGGTCCACTGCCAGATCCAGGCAGGCATGCACCAGGTCGGGCACGAAGGTCGGGGTGATGGTCATGTCGCTGGCGGCGACAAACGCGTCGCCGCGTTCGAGCGCGGCGAGCGCCTGGGTCACGAAATTATGCTGATCCCAAGGGCCGAAAAAGGCGCTGGTGCGCACCACCAGGGCGCCCGGATGGTTGTCCAGCACGGCGCGCTCGGCCGCGGCCTTGGTGCGGCCGTAGACGCCCAGCGGGTTGACCTGGTCCGATTCGACGTACGGACGCTCGTTGCGGCCGTCGAATACCAGGTCGCTCGAGAAGGTGGTCAGGTGCACCCCGTGGCGCGCGCAGGCGGCGGCCAGGGTGGCGGCGCCGAAGGTGTTTTCGCGCTCGCAGCGTTCGATGTCGTTTTCGGCGTCGTCGACCCGCACATAGCCGCAGGTGTTCACCACTGCCCACGGCTTGTATTTCGCCAAGGCGTGCTCGACCGAGTCGGCCCTCGCGATGTCCATGTCCTGGCGCGACAGCAGGCGGTGCGCCAGGTTGCGCTTTTCGCAGATGCGGGCAAAGGCGCGGCCCAGGGTGCCGCTGGCGCCCAGGATCAGGATTGGCGCCGCTTGCTGGCCGACCAGGCGGTGGCCGTCGGCCGAGATCGATGCCAGCGCGTCCGGCGTGGCCACCGGTTGGCACAGGTGGCGGCCCGGGCGGCGCCACCAGCCCTGGGCACGCAGCACCGGATGCGACAGCGGCGCGCCGCTGGACAGTTCGCGCATCATCGCCGCCAGCGCGGTCGGGCGCGGCAGCGGCGAGCGCACGTCGAGCGGGCCCGGTTCGTAGTAGCCGCGGTTGACCGTGACCAGGCTATTCCAGTCGAACGAGCCGAGCAGGGCCCAGACCGTCACGCCGCGCACGTCGACGCCGTTGTCGCGCGACTGCTGGGCCGCTTCCCAGATTTCGAGCAGCCAGCGCATCTGGTCTTCGCGGTTGGCGTCGATGTGGGCTTCGGTGATCGCCAGCGGGATGCCGTAGCGTTCCCAGACTTCCTGCAGCAGCGGGGCGATGCCCGGCGTCGGCGCGGCCAGCACGCGCGAGGCTTCGATGTCGGCGCACGGAATGCCGTCGGCCACGCCGCGGTGGTGCTCCGGGTAGCGCTCGGGACGGTGATCGAGCCAGCGCTCGCTGGTGACGTAGTAATTGACGCCGATGATGTCCGGCGCGCAGGTGTTGTCGCGGAACCAGAGCAATTCTTCAGCCGGGATGCCGGTGCGCATCAGGTAGTTCCACAGCTTGTGCTCGGGGCCCACCATGCCGCACAGCAGGTCCCAGCCGAGCCAGCGCCGTTCGTTGTAGAACTCGGCCACTTTCGCGAGTTCGGGCGTGCTGTAGGTCTTGCCGAGGTCGTCGGTCTGGACCAGCTTGGCGTTCGGGTTGACGGCGCGGATGGCGCGCATCGACAGCACGGTGGCGCGGCACTGGTTCAGCAGGGCTTGAATGAAGGTGCGGTCGTCGCGGCCGTGCGGGTACCACACGCCGTACAGGCCGGCAAAGCGCGCCGTGGTGCAGATTTCGTTGACCGGGGTGTAGAGTTCGAGCCACGGATAGCGCGCGGCGACGGCGCCGGCATAGTCGGCCAGCTGTTGCGCGAAGCCCGGGTCGACCAGGCTGGTGTGGCGCGGGCCGCTGCCGTGGTGGATCAGGCCGGCGATCGGGGTGACGCCGGACGCGCGCAGGGCGTTCAGGCGTTCGTCGGGCCAGGCCCAGTCGGCTCCGTCGATGCCGTCCGGGGCGGTGCGTTCCCACAGGATCGGATAGCGGATCGCCTTGATGCCGAGCGCGGCGAAGCGGTCGATGTCGCAGGCGCGCTGCGCGTGGCCGTTGCGGTCCAGCTGGCTGAAGTATTCGTCGCGCACGCGGTTGACCGTGCATTCGAGACCGCCCCAGAGTTCGAGAGGGGCGGTGGGGCTGTTCGTGCTCTTGTTCATGTTTTCCATTCCTTAATCTTATTGCAACAAATTGCTGGCAGCTGGGCGACTTCGTCAATGAAATGTGCATTGCGTGTCGTCGGGATAGCCCTGCTGCCGAGTCATGGCGCGCTACGTTGGCTGAGTGCAGGTTGACAGCGCCGCGTCAACCTGCAACCATGCGGTCCATGATCTTTCCGAAAGCACATCCAATTCTTGCCTCGTGGCGCCGCTGACCATACGCGGCCCCGGGAAATGATGTGCATTTCAAACTGACGCCGCCTCGATTCAGGTGGCGTTTTCGTTTGACGCAGGACGGTCGAGGCATCCAACAAGGAATAACTCGATGACCCTGCAAACTTCTTCTACCGCTAACCAAATCATCCTGACCGGCGACCGTCCGACCGGTCCCCTGCACCTCGGCCACTTCGTGGGCAGCCTGCGCGGGCGCGTCGGTTACCAGGACCAGTATCGCCAGTTCGTGATGCTGGCCGATTCCCAGGCGCTCACCGACAACATGGATGACTTGGGTAAGGTACACCGGAACGTGGTGGAGGTGGCGCTCGATTACCTTGCCGTAGGGATCGACCCGACCAAGACAACTATCTTTATCCAGTCGCAAATCCCGGAATTGACCGAACTCACGTTCTACTACCTGAACCTGGTGACGGTGGCGCGCCTGGAGCGTAATCCGACCGTCAAGGCCGAGATCGTCCTGCGCGGTTTCGAGCGCGACATTCCGGCCGGCTTCCTGACTTATCCGGCCAGCCAGGCCGCCGACATCACCGCCTTCAAGGCCAGCGTGGTGCCGGTGGGCGAAGACCAGATCCCGATGATCGAGCAGTGCAACGAGATCGTGCGCCGCTTCAACCGCACCGTCGGCAAGGAAATCCTGGTCGAAGCCAAGGCCTTCGTGCCCGAAGTCGGCCGCCTGCCGGGCATCGACGGCAAGGCCAAGATGAGCAAGTCGCTCGGCAACACCATCAACCTGGGCGCCAGCCCGGACGAGATCCGCGCCGCGGTCAAGAACGTGTACACCGATCCGCTGCACCTGAAGGTGTCCGATCCCGGCCATATCGAGGGCAACGTCGCCTTTACTTACCTGGATGCGTTCGATACCGACAAAGAAGGCCTGGCCGAGATGAAGGCGCATTACCAGCGCGGCGGCCTGGGCGACAGCATCGTCAAGAAGCGCCTGGAAGGCATCCTGCAAGAGATGCTCGAGCCGATCCGTCTTCGGCGCGAAGAGTTCGCCAAAGACCCGGCGCAAGTCATGAAGATGCTGCAGGAAGGCACGATGAAGGCGCGTGAAGTGGCGGCGGCCACGACCGACGAAGTCAAGCGCGCGCTGGGGCTGACGTACTTCTGAGCCCCATGCGGCGCGCAGACGCGTGCCTGCTTTGGTAGCGGCAGGCGCTACTTCTTACCCGCCATGACTAACTTTTACAATAGTGAGCCGTGCGGGCACGGATGATGGCAAGCTGCGTGCTTTTCGTGATCCGGAGCACGTCGCATGAACAAGGGTTTACGCTTGACCGAAAAGTGGATGCAACGCGCCCTGTGGCTGGTTGCCTTCATTTTCGCCGCCTTCCTGATCGGGCTGGGCAGCCTGATCGTCGCCGTGGTCCAGGACGTCGAGGAGCCGCTCACGGCCGTGCAATACATGGACCCGGCCGCGTCCGCCAAGGCAAACGCCGAGATGCAAACGGCGCGTGAGCGCGTCGAGCGCGCCAACGAGCGCATGGCGCAGGCGGTCCAGAAGCATTCGGTGGCGCAGTCGAACACCGCTTCGGCGCGCAATACCTTCGACAACTGGCTGGCCACGCGCCAGGCCACGGCACGCCCCGATCAAGACCAGGAGCTGATCAAGCGCACCGAAGCGCTCGATGCGCTTGCCGTTGAGGAACGCAAGGCGCTTGCCGCGGTCGAGGCCGAAGAGCAGGTCAAGCTCGATGCCTCGCAGGCATTCGATCGCGCCAATGCGCGCTGGGAAGCGCTGATGCAGCCGGCCCAGGCCAGGCTGGCCGAGGAAATGCGCGCGCGTGAGCTGCGCGAATTTTTGTATCGCCTGATGCTGACCTTGCCGCTGCTGCTGATCGCGGTCTGGCTGTTCAAGCACAAGCGCAAATCGCGCGACTGGCCGTTCGCCTGGGGCTTCATCATCTTCGCCCTGTTCACGTTCTTCTTCGAGCTGGTGCCATATCTGCCGAGCTATGGCGGCTTCGTGCGCTACGTGGTCGGCATCATCCTGACCATCGTGGCCGGACGCTACGCCATCGTGTGGCTGCAACTGTATCTGGAACGCCAGAAGCAGGCCGAAGCCTTGCCGGACGCCGAGCGGCGCCAGGGCATGCGCTACGACGTGGCGCTGGCGCGCATGGACAAGAGCGTATGCCCGGGCTGCGAGCGCCCGATCAACCTCAAGGACGAGAAGCTGGATTTTTGCCCGCACTGCGGCATCGGCCTGTTCAACCGCTGCACCGGCTGCGCTACGCGCAAGAGCGCGTTTTCGCGGTTTTGCTATGCCTGCGGGACGCAGGCGAATACGACACTGGCCGACTAATAGCCGGCCAGTGTTGATTGAGCAGCCCAGGGACATCCACCCCTGAGCTACCACTAGAACGTCATTTCCGGACCAGGCGTCCCCCTTGGCGGGAACCCAAGTTCCACATGCGTCGAGACGACGCATGCAACCACTTAATCGCGCAGATCCGCCGGCACCTTGCCGCCGTTCGCCGCCAGCTTGTTCATCACCTGGCGGTGCAGCCAGATGTTCATCTTGGCCGAATCATTGGTGTCGCCGGTGTAGTGCAGTTCGGCGGCCAGTTCCTTGCGCGACTGCAGACTGCTGTCCAGGTTCAGCAACTTGAGCAAATCGACGATCGACGAGCGCCAGTTCAGCTGCTGGCCTGACGATTGCTGCATGCCGTTGAGCAGTTGCTCAACGTCGACTTGCTGCATCGCGGCCGGAGCTGAGGCTGCAGCAGGTGCGGCGGCTGGTGCCGCTTGCGGCACGGCTTGCGGCTGGGCCGGCGCAGCGGTTGGCGCTGCAGGCGCTTGGGCCTGGGTTGCCGCTGGTGCGTCGTCTTTTTTGCCTGGGAAAATTTTATGGAAAATATTGCTTAGGATACCCACTGGACCCTCCTTTTCTGGTGATTGCTTACGGATGTTTTGCGCCATGTAACCGAGTGCCACTGCCAGCGCGGCGCCGCCGGCGGCCTTGATCAGCGTCGGGTGTTCGGCGTAGAAGTCGCCCAGACGGTCGACAATGCCTGGGTTCTGTTGTTGCGCCTTTTCGGCGATTTCTTGCACTTGCTCAGGCGAGATTTGCGACGCCTGTTCGGCCGTCACTTGTGCCGGTGCATTGCCGCCAAAGATCTTGGTCAGTGCGCCGCCGGCGACCGATGACAGCAGTGCGCCGTTGCCACCCAACAGTTTGGTCAGCATGCCGGCGCGCTGGTCCGGATTGCTCTGGCCAAACAGCTGGCTCACCATTTGCGGGAACGGTGGGGTCTGGTCGGAACGCAGTGCGCTGGCAATGCCCTGGGCGATGCTGGCGCGGGGTGCGTTTTGCGCCACCTGGTCGAAATCGTCGGCCGCGCGGCCGCTATTGGCGCCGCCGATATATTGCTGCAGCAGATTCCCTAAATCAAATGCCATGTCAACTCCTCAGGTGCGTCAGGTAAAAGCACAGACTAGGCGCTCGCTGCCCGTCACTCTGTTCGTTCACGAACGGTTGGGATACATGCGTGTCACTTTTGTCGTATCGACATCGAGCGTGCGCGGCGCTAAGCTGTCGGCATGCCTTATTTGTCGCTCATCCTTTTTCTCGTCGCTTATGCATTTGCCAGCCTGGCCTGGAGCCTGCCTCAAACCGTCGGCGCCGCCTACGCGGTCGTCAGCGTCAGCTGCTTCATTGCCTACGCCATGGACAAGTCGGCGGCGCGTGCCAAGTCGTGGCGTACGCCCGAGGTCACGCTGTTGCTGCTGGGTTTGATTGGCGGCTGGCCCGGCGCCGTGCTGGCACAGCAATGGTTGCGCCACAAGACCAGCAAGCAATCGTTCCAGATCAAATTTCAGCTGACGGTGGTGCTGAACCTGGGCTTGTTCCTGGTGCTGGCCTGGCGCTTCGGGCGCGAGCAAGTATTCCTTCCCTGAACGAGGACATCACGATGTGGCCCTATCCGCGCATCCTGGCGCACCGTGGCGGCGGCACGCTGGCGCCCGAAAACACCGTCGCCGGCCTGCGCTGCGGGATGGCGCATGGTTTTCGCGCGATCGAGTTCGACGTCATGCTGGCGCGCGACGGCGTGCCGGTGGTGCTGCACGACCCGGCGCTGGGACGCACCGTGCGTGCGGGCGGTAGCGTGTTCGAATACGACGCGGCCGAGCTGGCGCAGATGGATGCCGGCGCCTGGTTCGACGCCACCTTCCGCGGCGAGCCGGTGCCGCTGTTCACCGGGTTCGCCGCCCTGTGCAATGCGCAGGGCGTGTGGATGAATATCGAGATCAAGCCGGCACCCGGCTTCGACGCCGACACTGGCGCCACGGTGGCGCGCCTGACGGCCGAGCTGTTCGCGGACGAGATCGCGGCTGGTGACACAACGCGCCTGCCGCTGCTGTCCTCGTTCAGCGCCGCCGCACTGGCCGCGGCGCGCCAGGCGGCGCCCGACCTGCCGCGCGCTTGCCTGATCAGCGCACTCGGCAGCGACTGGGAAGCGCAGGCGAGGGCGGCCGACGCAATCGCCATCCATACCAATCACCTGCATTTAACGCCGGCACTGGCGCAAGCGGTCAAGGCGCGCGGCTACGGCCTGTTCTGCTACACGGTCAACGAGCCGCAGCGCGCGGCCGAGCTGCTGGCGTGGGGCGTGGACGCCTTCTGCACCGACCGCATCGACCTGATAGGACCGCACCTGGTCTGACCCGGCGCCGACGCTACGGTTGCACTGCAGGGCGCAATGCTTGGCCGGCATCAAAATACTTTCCAAGCGCCCTCAAGAGTATGGGGCGGGTTGACGTTAACCAAAGACGATCCCCAGCACGGTATTGCCACAATGGCATTGTCCATCCACTCAAATTCATTGTCGCTCAGCGCCCAGCGCAGCCTGGACAAGCATGCGACCGCGCAGGCCAAACTGACCGAACGTCTCGGCTCGGCCCTGCGCATCGAGCGTGCCGCCGACGACCCTGCCGGCCAGGCGATTGTCGCGCGCATGGCGTCGAGCCTGCGCGGCGTGAGCCAGGCCATGCGCAGCATCAGCGACGCCAGCTCGATGCTGCAGGTGGCGGACGGCGCCATGGCCAGTGTCAATGAAAGCCTGCAGCGCCTACGTGAGATGGCGGTCGCATCCGGCAACGGCAGCTATAGCGCGAGCGATCGGGCGGCGCTTCAGACCGAAGCGCAGCAATTGCTGCAGCACATCAGCAAGGTCGGCAGCGACACCAGTTTCAACGGCCAGGCGGTGTTTTCGCAGGACACGGTCAGCATCGGCGGCGACGCCAGGAAACGCGCGGTGCTCGACGGCCTCCAGGCCGGTTGGCTCAGCTCGGCCGAAGACATGATCAAGCAGTATTACGGGCTGGAAGCGGACGGCGCCAAATTGACGATCAACCTCGACACCAGCGACGGCGCCGCCAGTACGCTGGCCTCGGTTTCCGGCAGCTACGTGAGCGGCAAGTTCACGAATATCCAGCTCAATATCGACATGGCCGATTTCGGCAGCGCGGCCACGGTGGACGGCGGCGGCGCACCGTTCTACAGCGACCGCGTGATTGCCCACGAGATGGTGCACGCCGTGATGTCGCGCACCATGAACATGGGGTCGCTGCCGCAATGGTTCGTCGAAGGCACGGCCGAATTGATCCACGGCGCCGACGAACGCCTGGCCGGCGCCGACATCGCCGCCGTGGTTGGCGCCACCGCCGGCGGCAGCTTCAGCTACGAAGGCGGGTACGTGGCCAGCCGCTACCTGCACGCGCGCATGCAGGAACTCGGCGTCGAAGGCGGCATCAAAGGCGTGATGCAATACCTGAGCAAGAATCAATCAGCCAATCTCGACACGGCCCTAAACGCGGTCAGTGGCGGCGTGTATGCCAGCAGCGCGGCGTTTCTGACTGACTTCGGCGCCAACGGCGTCAATTTCGTGAATACCCGCATGAACTTGGGCAATAGCGACACCGGTGCCATCGGCGGTCTCGATGCCGGCGGGGGGGCGGTGCGCAACGCGCGTTCGGTGGTGGCAGACAGCGGCACCAATAATGCGTCGGACGGGCTCAGTGGTTTCGAGGTGATTTATCCGGAGCTGGGCGGCAACACCGGCGTGCGCCGGGTGCAGGTGCAGGCCGGCGACAAGGCGGGCGACCTGATCGAGCTGCAGTTTGCGTCGATGAACGCAAAGGCGCTGGGTCTGGCCTCGCTCGACATGGGGCGCCCAAGCGTCGCGCTCTTGACGATCGACCGCGCGCTCGGATTCGTCAACCAGCAGCGCGTCGCCACCGGCGCCTCGAGCAACCGGCTCGACCTGGCGGCGAGCGCGCTGTCAACCAACTCGCAGAACCTGGAAGCGGCCCAGTCGCGCATCCAGGGCGTCGACTACGCCAGCAGCGCCGCCAGCCTGACGCGCGCCCAGATCCTGCAACAGGCGGCCTCGGCGATGCTGGCCCAGGCCAACGGCCAGCCACGCGCGGTGCTCAGTCTGCTGCGCTGAAAGTCGTCATATTGGCGACGGCATCGAGCCGGCGCGTCAATATTCGGCGACGCCAGATTCCCCCTTGCCGGCTAGGCTATAATCGTTCCTTTATTGGCACGCTGCCTCATTCCGCCCTCGACCAGACATGAAATCCTCCGACATCCGCGAAAAGTTCCTGAAGTTCTTTGAATCCAAAGGCCATTCCATCGTGCGTTCCAGCCCGCTGGTGCCGGGTAACGACCCGACCATGCTGCTGACCAATAGCGGCATGGTGCAGTTCAAGGATGTCTTCCTCGGCCTCGATACGCGTCCCTACTCGCGCGCGACCTCGGTGCAGCGCTGCGTGCGCGCCGGCGGCAAGCACAACGACCTGGAAAACGTCGGCTATACCGCGCGTCACCACACCTTCTTCGAGATGCTGGGCAACTTCAGCTTCGGCGATTATTTCAAGCGCGATGCGATCAACTTTGCCTGGGAGCTATTGACCTCGGTGTATGGTCTGCCGGCAGACAAACTCACCATCACCGTCTACTTCGAGGACGACGAAGCCTACGACATCTGGGCCAATGAAATCGGCGTGCCGAAAGAGCGCATCATTCGCATCGGCGACAACAAAGGCGCGCGCTACGCCTCGGACAATTTCTGGCAGATGGCCGACACCGGCCCATGCGGCCCGTGCACCGAGATCTTCTTCGACCACGGCGCCGACATCTGGGGCGGTCCTCCGGGTTCGGCCGAGGAAGACGGCGACCGCTTCATCGAGATCTGGAACCTGGTGTTCATGCAGTTCAACCGCGATGAATCGGGCACCCTGACCCCGCTGCCGAAGCCGTCGATCGACACCGGCATGGGCATGGAACGCTTGGCCGCAGTGCTGCAGCACGTGCACAGCAACTACGAAATCGACCTGTTCCAGAATCTGATCAAGGCCGCTGCGCGCGAAACCGGTATCGACGACCTCGGCAACAACTCGCTGAAAGTCATCGCCGACCACATCCGCTCGGCGTCGTTCATGATCGTCGACGGCATCATCCCGAGCAGCGAAGGCCACGGCTACGTCCTGCGCCGCATCATCCGCCGCGCGCTGCGTCACGGCCACAAGCTGGGCCAGACCAAACCGTTCTTCTACAAGCTGGTGGCCGACCTCGACCTCGAGATGGGCGAAGCCTATCCGGAACTGCGGGGCGTAAAGGAGCGCGTGGCCCAGACCCTGAAGGCGGAAGAAGAGCGCTTCGGCGAGACGCTGGAAAACGGCATGAAGATTCTCGAAGCGCAACTGGCCAAGGATCCAAATAAACTCGACGGCGGCACCGCCTTCACCCTGTACGACACCTACGGTTTCCCGCTCGACCTGACGGCCGACATCTGCCGCGAGCGCAACATCACGCTCGACGAAGAAGGTTTCGCCGCGGCCATGGAGCAGCAAAAGAAAACCGCGCGCGCCGCCGGCAAGTTCAAGATGGCCGCCAACGTCGAGTACGCGGGCGAAAAGACCAAGTTTGTCGGTTACGAAGCGCTGGCCCACAACACCCACGTGCTGGCGCTGTATGCCGATGGCGTGTCGGTCCAGGAACTGCAGGCCGGCCAGGCCGGCATCGTGGTGCTCGACACCACCCCGTTCTATGCGGAGTCGGGCGGCCAGGTCGGCGACCAGGGCGTCATCGGCACGGATGGCAAGCGCTTCGAAGTCGAAGACACGCTCAAGATCCAGGCCGATGTGTTCGGTCATCACGGCGTGCTGCGCGAAGGCAGCCTGAAGGTCGGCGACACGGTCGACGCGCAAGTCGATACCGTCAAGCGCGGCCGCACCATTCGCAACCACTCGGCCACCCACCTGATGCACAAGGCGCTGCGCGAAGTGCTGGGCAGCCACGTGCAGCAGAAGGGTTCGCTGGTCGACCCGGACAAGACCCGCTTCGACTTCAGCCACACGCAAGCGTTGACGGCGGATCAAATCGCCCAGGTCGAGATGATCGTCAACCGCGAGATCCTGGAAAACCACCCGACCCAGTCGCACAACATGAGCTTTGACGATGCGGTCAAGCACGGCGCCATGGCGCTGTTCGGCGAGAAGTACGGCGACACCGTGCGCGTGCTCGACATCGGCACCTCGAAAGAGCTGTGCGGCGGCGTCCACGTGACCCGCACCGGCGACATCGGCCTGTTCAAGATCGTGTCCGAAGGCGGCGTCGCTGCCGGCATCCGCCGCGTCGAAGCGGTGACGGGCGAGGGCGCACTGGCGCTGGTGCAATCGATCAACCGCAAGCTGCTCGACGCCGCCGGCGCCCTGAAGACCAGCCCGGACGAACTGGGCAGCCGTATTGCCCAAGTCCAGGACCAGGTCAAGACGCTGGAAAAAGAAGTCGCCGCGCTGAAGTCGAAGCTGGCGTCCGGCCAGGGCGACGAGCTGCTGGGCAAAGCCGTCGATGTGAACGGCATCAAGGTGCTGGCTGCAACGATGGAAGGCGCCGATGTGGCCACCCTGCGCGAAGCGATGGACAAGCTCAAGGACAAGCTGGGCACCGCCGCCATCGTGCTGGCCAGCGTGGTCGACGGCAAGGTCAGCCTGATCGCGGGCGTGACCAAGGACGCCACCGCCAAGGTCAAGGCGGGCGAACTGGTCAACTTCGTGGCCCAGCAGGTGGGCGGCAAGGGCGGCGGCCGTCCGGACATGGCGCAGGCGGGCGGTACCGATCCTTCGGGCCTGCCGGCAGCGCTGGCCGGCGTGCCTGGCTGGGTGGGCGAGCGCGCCTGATTGTTGCAAGCCGCAGCGCCAACAACGCCACCTTCGGGTGGCGTTTTTGTTGGTGCGTTCTCAGACCGTGTCAGCTTCACGAAACAGTGCCAGGCCTTGTCCCTTCGTCTATTGCATGCCCCATTTTCGACCGCACTTGCTGTCTTGACGCACCAGGCGAGTGCCGATTCTGTAAGCTTGCTGTACACATCTGATATCGATCAGTCAAGCATTTGACATTGAGGTTGCAGTCTCGCAACAATCTGTGACTATTTTGGTGCGCTGCGTCATACTGCCGAAATAGGAGTAGTATGCGATTCAAGTTGGACCACCTAATCTGAAGGCAAAGCGATGAGCGCTATCACTTTCGACACCGATACCATGGAATTCCAGAGAGACCTGGATGCGCGCGGACTGAACTGCCCGCTGCCTATCCTCAAAGCCAAGAAGGCGCTTGCCGAGATGGAGAGCGGGGAAGTGCTGCGCATCGTCGCCACCGACACCGGCTCCGTACGCGATTTTCAAGCGTTTGCGAAACAAACCGGCAATGCCCTGCTGTCGCACTCGCACATCAATGGCGAGTTCACTTTTCTGATGCGCCGCAAATAATCCACAGCGAGCGCTGTTTGACGACGGGGCGCCAGCCCCGTTGACCTTCCCCTTGATAGGCTAACGAAACGAATTAGGCGAATTCCTCTAGCTAAAAATCGCACGATCGTGCTTTAATCTAGCCCGTCGCCTGAATTTCGCCTGAATATCTTTTATAATCTAGGCCACTTTCGTCAGTCATCATTCTCATTTTCTAAAGGCACCCTATGAAAGTCCTGGTACCCGTCAAACGCGTGGTCGACTACAACGTCAAGGTTCGCGTCAAATCCGACGGCAGCGGCGTCGATATCGCCAACGTCAAAATGTCGATGAACCCGTTCGACGAGATCGCGCTGGAAGAAGCCACCCGCCTGAAAGAGGGCGGCAAGGTCACCGAGGTGGTGGCGGTGTCGGTGGGCGTGACGCAGTGCCAGGAAACCCTGCGGACCGGGATGGCGATCGGCGCCGACCGCGGCATCCTGGTCGAGACCGCTGGCGATACCGAGCCGCTGGCCGTGGCCAAGATCATGAAGGCGCTGGCCGACAAGGAGCAGCCACAGCTGATCATCCTGGGCAAGCAGGCGATCGACGACGATTCGAACCAGACCGGCCAGATGCTGGCTGCGCTGCTGGGCTGGCCGCAAGCCACGTTCGCTTCGAAAGTGGTGCTGGAAGACGGCAAAGTCACGGTCACGCGCGAAGTCGATGGCGGCCTGGAAACTGTCGCCTTGACCCTGCCTGCGATCATCACCACCGACCTGCGCCTGAACGAGCCGCGCTACGTGACGCTGCCGAACATCATGAAGGCCAAGAAAAAGCCGCTCGAGACCGTCAAGCCGGAAGACCTGGGCGTGGACGTGGCGCCGCGCCTGAAAACCCTGAAAGTCGTCGAGCCGGCCAAGCGCTCGGCCGGCGTCATGGTGCCGGACGTGGCCACGCTGGTGCAGAAGCTGCGCACTGAAGCCAAAGTCATCTGAGCCGTCGTCGACATTTAAAGAATAGGAATCAACATGGTCGCATTAGTCATTGCTGAACACGACAACGGCTCCCTCAAGGGCGCTACCCACCACACCGTGACCGCGGCTGCGCAGTGCGGCGGCGACGTCCACATCCTGGTCGCCGGCTCGGGCTGCGGCGCTGCCGCCGACGCCGCCGCGAAAATCGCGGGCGTCACCAAAGTGCTGGTAGCCGACGCGCCGCACTTCGCCGACGGCCTGGCCGAGAACGTGGCCGAGCAGATCCTGGCAGTCGCGGGCAGCTACTCGCACATCCTGGCCCCGGCCACCGCCTACGGCAAGAACATCCTGCCGCGCGTGGCCGCCAAGCTGGACGTGGCGCAGATCTCCGAAATCACCAAGGTCGATTCGCCTGACACCTTCGAGCGTCCGATCTACGCCGGTAACGCGATCGCCACCGTGCAGTCGACCGACAGCGTGAAAGTCATCACCGTGCGCGGCACCGGCTTCGACGCCGCCGCCGAAGGCGGTTCGGCCGCCATCGAAAATGTCAGTGCCGTTGCCGATTCGGGAACGTCGACTTTTGTTGGCCGCGAGCTGGCCAAGTCGGATCGTCCGGAACTGACCGCCGCCAAAGTCATCGTCTCCGGTGGCCGTGGTATCGGCTCGGCCGACAACTTCAAGATCCTGGAGCCGCTGGCCGACAAGCTCGGCGCCGCCATGGGCGCCTCGCGCGCCGCGGTCGACGCCGGCTTCGTGCCGAACGACTGGCAAGTGGGCCAGACCGGCAAGATCGTTGCCCCGACCCTGTATATCGCGGTCGGTATCTCGGGCGCGATCCAGCACTTGGCCGGCATGAAGGATTCGAAGACCATCGTCGCCATCAACAAGGATCCGGAAGCGCCGATCTTCTCGGTGGCAGACTATGGCCTGGTGGGCGACCTGTTCGAAGTGGTGCCGGAACTGGTCAAGGAACTGGGCTGATCGGGCGGCGCGGCGAATTTTAGAAGCCGCGCCCCGCACATCGCCACGCGCGCCGTTCCAGCATCAGCCGGAGCGGCGTTTTTTTTCGTATTCAGGGAAATAAGAACAGGAGATCAAGGTGAGCTACAACGCCCCGCTGAAAGACATGCAGTTCGTGCTCAACGAGCTGGCCAACCTGCACCAGATCAACGCGCTGCCCGGCTGCGAAGACGCGACCCCCGACACCGTCGAAGCCGTGCTGGAAGAGAATGCCAAGTTCTGCAGCGAAGTCATCGCGCCGCTGAACCACGCCGGCGACAAGGACCCAAGCTACTGGCAGGACGGCAACGTGATCACCACCAAGGGTTTCAAGCAAGCCTTCCGCGCCTACGCCGACGCCGGCTGGCAGGGCGTGCAGCATCCGCAGGATTTCGGTGGCCAGGGCTTGCCGAAACTGGTGGCCACGCCTTGCATGGAAATGCTGCACGGCTCGAACCTGGCGTTCGCGCTGGTGGCGCTGCTGTCCGACGGCGCGATCGAGGCGCTGCTCACCGCCGGTTCGGATGAACAAAAGGCGCGCTTCCTGGAGCCACTGGTCTCGGGCCAATGGACCGGCACCATGAACCTGACCGAGCCGCAAGCCGGCTCGGACCTGGCGGCGGTGCACACCCGTGCCGAGCCGCAGGGCGACGGCACCTATAAAATCTTCGGCACCAAGATCTACATCACCTACGGCGACCATGACATGACCGAGAACATCGTGCATCTGGTGCTGGCGCGTACGCCGGACGCGCCGCCGGGCGTGAAAGGCATTTCGCTGTTCATCGTGCCGAAGTTCATGATCAACGACGACGGCTCGCTCGGCGCGCGCAACGACGTGCACACCGTGTCGATCGAGCACAAGCTGGGCATCAAGGCGAGCCCGACCGCCGTGCTGCAGTTCGGCGACAACGGCGGCGCGGTCGGCACCCTGGTCGGCGAAGAAAATCGTGGCCTGGAATACATGTTCATCATGATGAACGCGGCCCGCTTCGGCGTCGGCATGCAGGGCATCGGCCTGGCCGAGCACGCCTATCAGGGCGCGGTGGCGTTCGCCAAGGACCGCATCCAGTCGCGCGAAGTCTCAGGCTCCGCAGGCCCGGTAGCGATCATCAACCACCCGGACGTGCGCCGCATGCTGATGTCGATGCGCGCCCAGCTTGAGGCGGCGCGGGCGCTGGCCTATGTCGGCGCCGGCCTGTCCGACCTGGCCCACCACCATCCGGATGCAGCGACGCGCGCGAGCAACCTGGCGCTGTACGAATACCTGGTGCCAGTGATCAAGGGCTGGTCGACCGAGATGAGCGAAAACGTCGCGCGTGACGGCGTTCAGGTGCACGGCGGCATGGGCTTCATCGAAGAGACCGGCGCAGCGCAGCACTACCGCGACGCCAAGATCCTGACCATCTACGAAGGCACGACCGCGATCCAGGCCAATGACCTGGTCGGCCGCAAGACCGTGCGCGATGGCGGCGCGGTGGCCAAATCGCTGATCGCTCAGGTGCGTGCGGTGCAGGCGCAGCTGGGCGACGTGCAGGGCGAGGAATTCGCCGCCATCGCGCGTCGCCTGGGCGAGGGCGCAACGGCGCTGGAGCAGGTCGTCGAGTATGTCGTGGCCAACGTGAAGTCCGACGTGCGCGCCGTTTTTGCCGGCAGCGTGACCTACCTGAAGCTGGCCGGCATCGTGCTGGGCGGCTGGCAGATGGCGCGCGCGGCGCTGGTGGCGCACCACAAGCTCGAGGTAGGTGAGGGCGACGCGGCGTTTTATCGCGCCAAGATTGTCACGTCGCGCTTCTTCGCCGACCACTTCCTGGTGCAGGCGCCGGGCATGGCGGTGTCGATCACCGAAGGCGCTGCCGGCGTGCTGGCGCTGGACGTCGAGCAGTTCTGATCCTGCTGCGGGCTGATCGTGCGAACTTGGATCCCCGCCTTCGCGGGGATGACGGTCTTGCGTGAAGTGGTTATGGATGCAGGGTGGCTACGCTGCCTGGTGCCCCGCTCCTTCAGCACGTCATCCCCGCGCAGGCGGGGATCCAAGTTCAACCAGCGTAAGCGCAGCCGCACGGACTCAGCCGTACGCGCCGCCGGTGTACATAATGTCGAACAGCCTCGCAATGGTCCCGATCATCACGATCGCGCCCACCATCACGGTCAGCACCAGCACCACCGGTAACACCCAGTTCGAACGCGACGCGCGTCCACTGCCGCGGTTATAGCGCGCATCCCACTTTTCATCGGGCATCAATCCCAGCACCAGCGCCTCGATATGGCCGGCGATGATTGAGGACAGCAAGGGCAGCACCACATAAAACGGATGCGGCCGCACTGCGCCGTACAGGATGCCGACGACCGGCAGCGCACACAGATGCAGCAGTCCGATCCGGTCGAGCGCGCCTTTCAGGTAAAAGCGATGCGCCCCGATCCCGCCCATCAGGGCGGCGAGCAGGGTAGCGACAGTCTTGTTCTTGTGCGAGTGGGCCATGGACTCTGTGAATCGTTCAGGATGGCAAGAGTATGGTGCAGATTTGCACGAATGGCACGCTTTCAGCGACAGGCTGCAGATTGAGGCTACCCGCTGGTAGCGGTGCGGGCGAAAATCGGCGATAATCGCTGATTCTGCTGGGACGGCGCGCCCTGTTGTCAATAACGCTTGCTGCTGTTCGGTGTCGCGCGCTATAATCGTCGACTTTCTCCGTCCAGAACAACTTTTTCGGAAATATTATGGTCGTTATTCGTTTGGCTCGTGGTGGCGCTAAAAAGCGTCCGTTCTTCAATATCGTTGCAACCGATTCGCGCAACCGTCGCGATGGTCGTTTCATCGAGCGCATCGGCTTCTACAACCCGATGGCTTCGGGCGCCGAAGTCGGCCTGCGTATCGCTGCTGACCGTCTGGCCCACTGGGAAGGCGTTGGCGCACAACTGTCGCCAACCGTCGCTCGTCTGGTCGCCCAGAACAAGTCGGCTGCTTAATTAATTTAAGCAAGGTAGTAGATTTGAACGATTCAGCAGCAAACCAAATGCCGCAAGGGACGCAAGTCCCGGACGACCTCGCTGAGGTCGGGTATGTGTCCGGCGCCTACGGCATCGTGGGTGGCATTCGTGTCGCGCCGCATTCCGTCGAAGCCGATGCGCTGCTGAACGTGAAAACATGGTGGCTCGACAAGCCGACCCTGCACGCCGTTACGGTGCGCAGCGCAAAATTGCACGGCGGTGACGTCGTCGCAACCCTGGTCGGTTTGCGTGACCGCGATGATGCCGAAGCGCTCAAGGGCGCCAAGGTGTCGATCGCGCGCAGCGCGTTTCCCGCGCTCGACGAAGGTGAGTATTACTGGTCCGACCTGATCGGCCTCGACGTGGTCAACCTGCAGGGCGAAGCCCTGGGCAAGGTGGCCGACATGATGCACAACGGCGCGCAATCGATTTTGCGCATCGTGCCGGTGGCCGATCCGTCTGCCCCCGCGGTCAAGGCGCCCGAGCGCCTGGTGCCATTCGTGGAACAATTCGTCAAGACCGTCAGCCTCGACCAAAAACTGATTACCCTGGACTGGGGCCTCGATTTTTGAGCCCAGCCACTTTGGAAGCGAGATCCGATGCAGTTTGACGTCGTGAGCTTGTTCCCGGAAATGTTCAACGCATTGACGCAGTCGGGAGTCACCCGGCGCGCCTTCGAGCAACAACGCTGGGGCTTGTCGATCTGGAATCCACGCGATTTCACGCAAGACCGCCACCGCACCGTGGACGATCGCCCTTACGGCGGCGGACCCGGCATGGTGATGATGGCCAAGCCGCTCGAAGCGACGATCAATGCCGCAAAACAAAGACAGATCGACCTTGGCCTGCCGAGTCCGCGTGTGGTGTTCATGTCGCCGCAAGGCAAACCGCTGACCCACGAACGCGCAATGGCGCTCAAGGACGAGCCTGGCCTGGTAATCCTGTGCGGCCGCTACGAAGCGGTGGACCAGCGCTTGCTGGACCGCTGCGTTGATGAGGAAATTTCTCTCGGCGACTTCGTATTGTCCGGCGGTGAATTGCCGGCCATGGCCCTGATGGACGCCGTGGTGCGCTTGATTCCCGGCGTGCTGGGCGACGATGCATCGGCGGTCGAAGACAGTTTCGTCAACGGCCTGCTCGATTCGCCGCACTATACGCGGCCTGATGTGTACGAAGAGATTCCGGTGCCGCCCGTGCTGATGGGTGGCAACCACGCCGAGATCGTCAAGTGGCGCCGCCAGCGCATGCTGGAAGCGACCTTCACGAAACGGCCCGATCTGCTGGACAAGGCGCGCGCCGCCGGCCAGCTGACCAGGCACGACGAACAATTTCTGGCCGGTTTATCCAAAGCGGTCGAATAAAGAATATGCGCCCGTCACACGGCGCATGCAATCGCGGGCATGTTGCCCACGATTCACCCCCATCCTCTACTGGGCGAAGGATGCGCCGGCAAGATGGTTTATGGAGTCATAAAAATGAATCTGATTCAACAACTCGAGCAAGAAGAAATTGCGCGCCTCGGCCGCAGCATCCCTGATTTCGCACCTGGCGACACCGTGATCGTCAGCGTCAACGTGGTCGAAGGCACCCGCAAGCGCGCCCAGGCATACGAAGGCGTGGTCATCTCGCGTCGTAACCGCGGCCTGAACTCGAACTTCATCGTTCGCAAGATCTCGTCGGGCGAAGGCGTTGAGCGTACCTTCCAACTGTACTCGCCGCTGATCGCTTCGATCGAAGTCAAGCGTCGTGGCGACGTCCGCCGCGCCAAGCTGTACTACCTGCGTGAGCGTTCGGGCAAATCGGCTCGTATTAAAGAAAAACTGCCGCAGCGTAAAGTTGCAGCTGCCAAAGTCGCTGCTGAGTAAGAGCGTCTGTGGTTTAAAAAAGGCATCCGCGAGGATGCCTTTTTCTTTTCCAGCGCATGTGCAATTGCGCATGAGATAAAAAGGACCCCGTCTTGGCCAAATTCGTTTTCGATCCCACCCAGTTGCCGGTCGCCGGCCTGGCCGGCGAAGCGCCGATCGCGCCCGAACGCCTGCTGCCCGACGCCCTGCGCGCGCGCTTCGCCCAAACCCGGGCCTGGGATGCCGAAGCGCCCGAAGACGGGACGTCCCACCTGACGCTGCGCCGCGCCGCCGTACTGGTGCCGCTGGTCGAGCGCCCCGATGGCGTCACGGTGCTGCTGACGCGCCGTACCGACCACCTGTCGAGCCACGCCGGCCAGATCAGCTTTCCCGGTGGTCGCGCCGAAGAGTTCGATTCGTCGCCGATCGAGACCGCGCTGCGCGAGACCGAAGAAGAGATCGGCCTGCACCGGCGCCATATCGAGATCATCGGCGTGCTGCCCGACCATGACACCATCAGCGCTTATCGCGTCACCCCGGTGGTGGCGCTGGTGCGCCCGCCGTTCGAATTGCAGCCCGATCCGGGCGAGGTGGCCGAAGCGTTCGAAGTGCCGCTGGGCTTTTTGATGGATGGCCTGAACCACCAGCGGCGCGAGATCGAGCTGCCGCAGAACGCCGGCACGCGCGCCTTCTACAGCATGCCGTACGAGCATTACTTCATCTGGGGCGTGACCGCCGCCATGCTGCGCAACCTGTTCCACTTCCTGCGCGTCTGAACCCGACAAACTGTTCGGGTAACGCTTTCTTACAGCCCAAGATTTGATTCTGGCCGGCTTCTCCGCTATCGTAACGGGGCAGTCGTATTGCCAAAATAAAAAAGGGTTCCTGAATGACATTCTTTTCCATCCTGTGCGCGTTGCTCATTGAGCAGCTCAAGCCCCTGCGCGCGGATAACCAGGTGTATCGTGGCGTCAAAGGCCTGGCCGTGCGCATCGAAGGCTGGTTCAATGCGGGCGAGCAAAAGAACGGCCGCATGGGCTGGATCCTGATCGTGCTGGCGCTGATGGTGCCCACGGTGCTGGTGCACTGGCTGTTCATGCGCTACAACCTGATGTTGCTGGCCTTCGCCTGGAACGTCCTGATCGTCTATCTGACGCTGGGCTTCCGCCATTACAGCCATTATTTCACCTCGATCCAGTTCGCGCTCAACTCTGGCGACGAAGCCCGTGCGCGCGTATTGCTGGCCGAATGGACGCGCCTCGACACGGTCGGCATGGATGCCAGCGAGATCACCCGCATCGCCGTCGAAAAGTCGCTCATCACGAGCCACCGCAACGTGTTCGGGGTGTTCTTCTGGTTCCTGATGCCGCTGGGGCCGGCCGGCGCCGTCATGTACCGCGTCTCGGAATACCTGGCGCGCGCCTGGAACGAACCGGACCACATGCACAACGAAGCGTTCGGCCAGTTCGCCGCCAAGGCTTTTTACTGGATCGACTGGATGCCGGTGCGCCTGACCGCCGTGGCGTTCGCCGTGGTCGGTAATTTCGAGGATGCGATCTATGCCTGGCGCAACTTCGCCGGTCGCTGGGCCGACGAGGCGCGCGGCATTATCCTGTCGGCCGGCGGCGGGGCGATGGGCGTGCGCCTTGGCACGCCAAACGAAAATGCGCCACAATTGCTGCCGGCAGATGCCGCGACGGTCGACCTCAGCGAAAGCGAAGCCGATGTCATGCCGGGAGAAGAGCCGAATGTGCGCGCCCTGCAGAGCACGGTGGGGCTGGTGTGGCGGGCCTTGATCCTGTGGATGATCCTGCTGCTGCTGACCTCGAGTGTGGCCTGGCTGCGTTGACAGTTGTATGCACGCAGGGCACCGGCCGCGGTGGTGGCGCCATGGCCCTCGTCCTCAAGTCTTCTATAAGATATAATACTGGTTGAGGTTGTTGTTATCCACGCAGTATTTTCTGTCTGAGCACGCAGGACTATGACCGACTTACCGCAGACCAAGGACGACGAAAACGTTGGCGAGTTCTTCGTTCTGGGCATCACGAGCAATGGCAAACAGTTCCGTCCCAGCGACTGGGCCGAGCGCCTGTGCGGCGTCATCGCCTGCTATGCGCCGGGCGCAGCCGGGATGAATGCGCACCTGAAGTATTCGCTGTACGTGCGCCCGACCGTGGTCAACGGCACCAAGGCCGTGGTCGTCAATCGCGCGCTGCAGAAGTTCGAGCCACTGGCTTATCACTTCGTGGTCGGCTTTGCCAAAGACAATGATTTGCAGGTGGTGGACGCCTGTTTCGTGCCGTTGCCGGGCGACCCGACGCCGGGCACGGGCAAGCCAGGCGCTGCCTGACTCTCTCTCCAAGCTTTCCGCCACTGGCGCTTTGATTCACATCAAAGCGCCAGTTTGCTTTTGGTCTAGCCTCATGCAGAAATGGCCGGACAACGACGCCGGCCACGGGGGACCACCATGCATATCGGCGAAATCTGCACCCTCCAGACCGTCAGTTGCACGCGCGACGAAACCGTGCAGGGCGCCGCCATGCTGATGCGACGCCACCACGTGGGCGACCTGGTGGTGGTCGACGCCGACGGCGGCGGCAGCATCCCGGTCGGCATCCTGACCGACCGCGACATCGTGATGGCCGTGATCGCGCCCGGACTCGACCCGGCCAGCCTGCTCGCCGGCGACGTCATGAGCGACGACTTGCTCACCGCCAGCGAAGCCGACGACGTGTACGAGACCATCGAGCGCATGCGTTTGCGCGGGATTCGCCGGGTGCCGGTGGTCGACGCCTCCGGCAACCTGAGCGGCATCGTCAGCGCCGACGACTTGCTCGAATTTCTGGCCGAGGAAATGAGCGAGTTGTCGCGTATCGGTTCCTGGCAGCAGGCGCACGAGCGGCGTGCGCGCCACTAGCAGCCGCGAAATTGCAACAATATAGTGTCGATCGAAGCCGTTCGCTTCTGTCAATCCGTACTGCGTATAGGCAACGCCGTGCAGGGCGACCTGCTACCATCGCGGGTGCAGGTGGGACGGCTGGCGTCCCGCCGTGACGATCGGATACCATGAAACTGATGTTGAAGCGCGGCGTGGCCGTGCACGTGATGGCGGGCTGCCTGGCCCTGGTATTGACTGCACCTGGCGCCAACGCGCAGCCGGCTCAGGCTGCAGCAGCTGCAAAGCAGCCTGTCGCCAAGGCCCTGACGCTGCCGAAAGGCGTCACCCTCGGCCCCTCGGTCGAAGGCATTACCGAATACCGCCTGGCCAATGGCCTCAAAGTGCTGCTGTTCCCGGACGCATCGCGCCCGACCGTGACCGTCAACGTCACTTACCTGGTCGGCTCGCGCCACGAAAACTACGGCGAAACCGGCATGGCGCACCTGCTGGAACACCTGGTGTTCAAAGGCGCCAGGAACAACAAGGACATCACCAGGCAATTCGCCGAACGCGGCATGCAGTTCAACGGCACCACAAGTTCGGACCGCACCAATTATTTCGAGTCGTTCCAGGCCTCGAAGGAAAACCTGGATTGGGCATTGCAGATGGAAGCCGACCGCATGGTCAATTCCTTCATTTCAGGCGCCGACCTGACGTCCGAAATGACGGTGGTGCGCAACGAATACGAAAGCGGCGAGAACAATCCGTTCGGCGTCCTGTTCAAGCGCATGCAAAGCGTGGCGTATGACTGGCATTCCTACGGCCGCTCGCCCATCGGCAACCGCAGCGATATTGAAAATGTCCGCATCAAGAACCTGCAAGATTTTTACCGCACCTACTATCAGCCCGACAACGCCGTGCTGCTGGTGGCCGGCAAGTTCGACCAGGCAGCGACGCTGGCCAATATCAACCGCCTGTTCGGCGCGATCCCCAAACCGAAGCGCGTGCTGCCGCCGTTCTGGACCGTGGAACCGACCCAGGACGGCGAGCGCAGCTTCGCCGTGCGGCGCCAGGGCGACGTCCAGATAGTCGCGGTCGGCTACAAGATCCCGTCCGACCTGCATCCGGACGCCGAAGCGCTCGGCTTTGCCTCCACCATCCTCGGCAGCGCGCCGCATGGCCGCCTGCACAAGCTGCTGGTCGAAAGCGGCAAGGCGAGCCAGGTGTTCAGCTTCGGCCAGACTGGCTATGCGCCGGGCCTGCAGATGTTCGGCGCGGTTGTGAAGAAGGGCGAGCCGATCGAGCCGGTGCGCGAGGCGCTGCTGGCGGCGGTCGAGGAACTGGCAACCAAGCCGCCCACCAAAGAAGAGCTGGAACGGGTGCGCCTGATGTGGCTGAACTCGGTCGAGCGCAACCTGAACGAACCGCAGGAAGTCGGCAAGGCGCTGTCCGAACCGATCTCGCTGGGCGACTGGCGCCTGTACTTCCTCAGCCGCGACCGGGTGCAGAAAATGTCGGCTGAACAGATCGCCGCCGGCGCCGCACGCTACTACCTGCGCAGCAACCGCACCGTTGGCACCTTCATTCCCGAAGAAGCGTCGCCGCGCGCCGCGCTGCCGACTGCGCCAAGCGCGGTTGAAGCACTGAAGGACTTCAAGCCGGCGACGTCGAACCTGGTGGCCGAAGACTTCGATCCGAGCCAGGCCAACATCATGCAGCGCACGCTGCTCAGCACCGCCGGCGGCATGAAGCTGGCGCTGCTGCCGAAGAAGAACCGCGGCGAGACAGTGACGGTCGATTTGCGCCAGCACGTGGGCGACGAAAAAAGCCTGTTCGGCAAAGGCATGCTGACGGGCCTGATGGTGTCGCTGCCAATGCGCGGCACCACCCGCTACAGCCGTGCCCAGCTGGCAGACGAATTCAACCGCCTGAAGATGGTCGGTGTGCCGACCAGTTTCCAGACCACGCGCGCCAACCTGCCCGAAGCGCTCAAGCTGGCCGCCCATGTGCTGAAGGAGCCAAGCTTCCCGGAAAGCGAATTCGAGCAGCTGCGCCAGCAACTGCTGGTGTCCTTCGAAGCCGGCCGCAACGAGCCGCAGAGCGTGGCCGGCTACGCCCTGGCGCACCACTTCGACCGCTATCCGCGCGGCGACGTGCGCTACGTCGGTACCCTGGACGAGACCATCGACGACGTCAAGAAGCTGCAACTTGACGAGGTCAAGGCCTTCCACCGCGACTTCTACGGCGCCAGCCCGGCCGAGATGGCGATCGTGGGCGACTTCGATCCGCAAGAGATCGCGCCGCTGGTCACCGAACTGTTCGGCGATTGGCGCGCCAGACAACCGTTTGCGCCGGTGCTCGACACCCATGCCGACGTCAAGCCGGTCACGCTGGTGCTGAACACGCCGGACAAGGAAAACGGTGTTTACACCGCACGTCTGAATGTCGACCTCAACGTCGATGACGCCGACTATCCAGCCTTGACCCTGGCCAACTATATCTTCGGCGACGGCGGCCTGAAGTCGCGCCTGATGGACCGCATCCGCCAGAAGGACGGCCTGTCGTATGGCGGCGGCTCGAACCTGTCGCCGGGCACCCTGGACCGCGCCGGCAGCTTCAGCGTCAGCGCCATCGCCGCGCCGCAGAACCTGGCGCGGGTCGACGCCGCCGTGCGCGCCGAGCTGGCCGGCGCCATCAAGGACGGCTTCAGCGCCGAGGAACTGGCTGGCGCCAAGTCGGGCATCATGCAGCAACGCCTGCAGGCGCGTACCGACGACAGCGAGTTGGCGTCGGGCTGGACCGGCTTCCTGTACCGCAACAAGACCTATGAATGGTCCGCCGAGTTCGAGCGCAAGCTGAACGCGGTGACGTTGACCGAATTGAATGCCGCCTGGCGCAAAGCCGTCGATCCGGCAAAGCTTTCGGTGGTCATGGCAGGCGATCAGGAAAAAGTGAAAACGGCCGTCGCCGCGCAAGTGGCACGATAAGGAAAGGTATGCCCTGATAGCAACACAATCGGCGGCATTTGCCGTCGCATTGTGACAAACGAAGAACCCATGCGTTAAAATGTTGCCCTTAGGAAGCAAAAGTTTCTCTCAGGGAGTGTCATGAAAGGCAACAGCAAGCAGCAGCCGGCGAGCAGTTCGTCATACACCGGCAAGGTGGTCCTTGTCACCGGCGCGGCCAGCGGCATCGGCCGCGCGATCGCGCTGGCGTTCGGGCGTGCCGGCGCTAGCGTCGTGGTGGCCGACACTTCGATCGAGGGCGGCCACGCGACCGCCGCCATGATCGTCGAGTCCGGCGGCAAGGCACTTTTTGTTCAGAGCAATGTCACCCGGGCGGGCGAAGTGGAAGCGCTGGTCGACAAGACCATCAACTACTACGGCCGCCTGGACTATGCAGTGAACAATGCCGCGGTCGAGGAAGAGCGCCAGCTGATGGCCGATACCGACGACGAGCAATACGAACGCATCATGAACGTCAACGTCAAGGGCGTGTGGCTGTGCATGAAGTACCAGCTGCGCCAGATGCTCAAGCAGGGCGGCGGCTCGATCGTCAACATGGCCGGCGTGGCCGGGCTGGTGGGTCTGCCGAACCATGCGATCTATGCCGCCAGCAAGCATGCCGTGGTGGGCTTGTCCAAGAGCGCTGCCGCCGAGTACGCGCGTGAAGGAATCCGCGTCAATGTGCTGTGCCCGGGCGCGGTCAAGACGCCGATGCTGGCGCGCCTGCTGGAACGCGATCCGGGCAGCGAAAAGCGGCTCAAGGCCTCGCACCCGATGGGGCGCTTTGCCGATGCGGCCGAGATCGCGCAAGCCGCCTTGTGGCTGTGCTCTGACGGCGCGTCGTATGTCAATGGCCACGAGATGGTGGTCGACGGCGGCTACACCGCCGTCTGAATTACGCCTGAAACCTGTCCCGCCTACCGCGACAGGTTCTTACTTCGGGCGCGGCCGCTTCAACGGCTGATCGACAATGGCCACCCGTCCGGCGCGGATTTCGCGCACGGCGGTCGCGACCGAACGCGCCACGTTGCGCGTTTCTTCCTGCACCGCTTCGTCCTTGTCGAACGTCTTGTGACTGTCGGCATACGACTCGTAATAGCCGATGAAGCGGTCGAGCTGGCCAAAGCTGCCCGAGCTCAGCAATCCCATCCATTCCAGCCAGTCCGACAGCCCCCGGCGCACGCCTTCGATGCCAGCCACGTCGCCGTGCACCAGGAGACCGAAGGCGCGCCCGGCCAGGTGTTTCGGATAGTCCCAGCCGTCGCGTTCGATCTGCTTGGCTTCCTCGGCCTTCTTGCCGTGGGTCGACGAAGGATCGGGATTGCCGCCGTCGGCGCAGACCAGGCGGTCGATCATCAGTTTCAGCACCGCCGGCGTCTGGTACCAGTAGACCGGGGTGATGATGATCACGCCGTGCGCCAGCACCCAGCGCTCGTAGATTTCGTTCATCCAGTCGTTGACCTGGCGCTCGCTGTGGTTCGGGTAGCAGCTGCACGGCCAGTGGCACAGCGGCATCGCGGTCGAGACGCAGCCCTTGCACGGGTGGATGTGGCGGTCGTAGTCCGAGTTCAACAGGCTCAGGTCGAGCAGGTCGGCTTCGAAGCCGTCCGCCATCAGGGTCTCGCGTGCGATTTCAGCCATGCGCCAGCTTTTCGACACTTCGCCGGGGCAGGTGCCGTCGTTGCGCGCCGAGCCGTTGATGATCAGGATGCGGCTGCGCGAAGCCGGATCCTTCTGGTGCCGCTCGGCGCCCAGCAGGCGGTCGCGCGCCTCTTTCCATTCAGTCGACAGGTCGTAGTCAGGGTCGGCAAATTCGGGGCCGGCCTTGACCGTGTGCGGCGCCTTGCGGCTGTTGGCGTAGGCGTCCCAGGCGACGTTTTCAATGGCTGACAATTCCTGTTCCAGCTCTTCGTAGCCGGGGTCCTGGAATGCGCGCCGGAAGCGCAGGTGAAATTCGTTGCGTCCCAGCTTGGCGGGCGCCTGGCCCTTGCGCACTGTCGTCATGTCGTCTCCGATGCAAATAGGATGATTATCGGATGGGTTCGGCGAGCTTGATGTACGGGCGCACACACAGCGGCGGCATCGAGTGCGAACCCAGGTCACGCACGGGTCAGGCATGAAAAAAGCGGGCCGGGCACAAAGGCCCGGCCCGCTCATGCGCGATACTGCGCGCTTCGCTTACTTGGCCGCGGTCTGGGCGCCGCCACGCTGCTTTTGCTGCAGCAGGACGACCCAGTACTTGGCCAGGTCGCCGGCGCCGCCGCCGCCTTTGACGGTCTGGAAGGTCGAGATCGCTTCGGCGTTCTTGCCGGCGCGCGCTTGTGCCATGCCCAGGCGCAGCTTGGCTTCTTCAGCATTCTTCAGGCCGCCCTTGGCGATACCTTGCTGGATGAAGCCCACGCCCTTGTCGGCCTGGTCCATCGTGGCATAGGCCCAGCCCAGGTTGACCAGGCCGGCGCCGGTCTTGGCCTTGGCGGCCGAGGCTTCGCCGGCGGCGATGTTCTTGACGTCGTCGGCCGCGCCCTTGGTGGCCTTGTCGCGCAGGGCGGTGTGCGCCTTGGTGCTCAGCACGCCTGCTGCGAAACCGGCGTCGAGCGCCTTCTTGGCTTCGGCCGGGAAGCCGTCGCGCAGGGCCAGTTCGGCCAGGTCGACGTATTCCTGGGCTTCCATCTTCTTGACGGCGGCCAGTTCCAGGCGCAGGTAGTTCACTGCGTTGGTGTTGTTGTCGAAGCCAGGTTTGCGCGCCACGCCGCGGCTGAGTACATCGACCCAGAACTCGTCGCTCGGATAGAAGGCGGCCAGCTTTTCCAGTGCCACCAGGTAGGTCGCGTCGTCCTTCTGCTTGATTGCGGCCGAGGCCAGCAGGCGCAGGTCTTCTTCGCTCGGGGTCTGGCCGGCTTTTTCGGCGGCTTCGATCGACGGCAGCAGCATCGCCTTGGCGTTGTTGAAATCGTTACCCAGGTAATAGGCGCGGATCAGCGACGGACGCACCTTGTCCGGGGTCGTGCTTTCTTTCTGGTAGCGCTTGAACCACTCGATCGCCTTCGGATAATCCTTGGCGTTGTAGTGCATGTTTGCCAGTGCTTCGATGAAGCTGGTCTGCTCGGCCGGGGTCAGGCGGCCCGAGTTGATGACCGCTTCCAGTGCCGGCATCGCGATCGCGTTGTTGCTGGTGGTCGAGCCCAGGGTCAGCTTCATGCGGTTGAGCACGTAGTCTTCGTACGGGGTGCGGTTGGCGACGGCTTCGGCCTGGGTCAGGCGGTTCTGCACTTCGGTGTAATTCTTGGCGTCCATCAGCTGTTTGATCGCCGCTGGGTCGAGCAGCTTGAACAGCTCGGGACGCACGGTGTCGGCCGGCGCCGCAGCGGCTGCAGGGGCAGCGGCTTTATCCTGGGCGTGGGCGCCCGTCATCAGGAGCGGGGTGCTCAGACCAACGGCGGCCAGCATCAGGCCAAGGCGGGCAAGACGGAATTGGGACATTGGGTATCCTTCAATCAAGACAATAGTAAGTGGACGACATGCGCTTTCGCCAATATAGCAAAAATGCCAATCTCGGACAAAACGTGCATTGTCCCATAAATCGACGGTGCTCTGACTGCGGCAATTGTGCCCCACGGCGGACGTGAACGCCCGTACGGTTACATCGCGTTACTGCCGTGTTGGTTGGTGCGGGCGACGCTTAATCGAAGCCCGGCACCGGGCACCGGCCGCCGGCCTCGATCGCGCCCGCCAGCCAGGCCAGCGCCGCCTCCAGTGCCGGCGGCGCGAAGCCGTAGGTCAGCAGCGCCGGCGCCGGAAAGTCGAGCGCCTGGTACGGATTCCACAGCGCCAGATGCAGGTCGGGACGCCAGCTTGCGCGCGCCCGTTCGCCGTAGCGGCGGCGTGCGGTCGAGGCCAGGATCGTGAAGCGGCCGTCCTGGGGCAGGGCGCGCCAGTCGAAGGTGTCGGTGTCGCTGAAGGTGACCAATTCAACGTCGTACAGCGTGCCCAGGGCGGCGGCGATGGCGGCCGCCGGCACGCCGGCTTCCGACACGCCGTCGCTGACCACGTCGGCGCGCGCCACCAGCCGCACCCTGGCGCCGCGCGCGGGACGTGTCGGCTGGCGCAGCGCGGTCAGGCCGGCGCGCCAGGCGCGCGCCATCAGGGCGCGGTCGTCGGATTCCACGGCATAGCGCACGGCGCCGGCCGGATAACGCTCCGCCAGCGCGCCCAGGCGGCGCAGGCGCGCCTCGACTTCCGGCAGCGGCAGCACGCCGTCGCGGATCGCCGCGGCGATCGCATGCACGGTCTCCAACTGCGTCTCACGCGCGCCGATCGCCATCACCATGTCGGCGCCCGCGACCAATGCATTGACTGCGGCCTGGCCGGCGCCGTAACGGTGGGCGATGGCGTGCATGTCCATACCGTCGGTGATGATCACGCCGTCGTAGCCGAACTGCTCGCGCAGCACGCCGGTGAGGATGGCGCGCGACATGGTGGCGGGATTGGTCGGGTCCAGCGCCGGGTACACGATGTGCGCCGTCATCATGGCCGGCGCCGGCGTTTGTCCTTGCGCGGCGATGCGAAACGGCGCGAACTCGAAGCGTTCCAGTTGTTCGCGCGGCTTGTCGACGGTGGGCAGGTCGCGGTGCGAATCGACGTGGGTGTCGCCGTGGCCGGGGAAGTGCTTGACGCAGCAGGCCACGCCTTCGCTGTGGCTGCCCGCCATCCAGCGCATCGCAATGCGCGTCGCTTGTGTTGGGTCGGCGCCGAACGAGCGCTCGGCGATCACCGGGTTGTGCGGATTGTTGTTCAGGTCCAGCACCGGGGCGAAGTTCCAGTTGAAACCGAGCGAACGCACCGCGCGCGCCACCGCCGCCCCGACCGCGTGCGCCAGCTCCGGATCATCGGCCGCGCCGAGGGCCATCGCGCTCGGCGGCGCCGGCACCCAGGTCGAACGCACCACGGCGCCGCCTTCCTGGTCGAGCGCGATCAGCGCCTGCGGCCCGATCGCGTCTTTCAGTGCGCCGGTCAAACGCGTCAGCTGCGCCGCATCCACCATGTTCTGGCGGAACAGGCAGGCGCCGCGGATGCGGTACGCGCGCAAAAAGGCGTCGGTCTCAAGATCGAGTTCGGTGCCGAACAGGCGCACCATCATCAATTGGCCGGCCAGGTCCAGGTAGTCGTTCATCGCGCTGCCATCAATTGGTTCGGGTGACCTTGCTCAGGTGGCGCGGGCGGTCCGGGTCCATCCCGCGCGCTTTCGACAGCTGCGCCGCCATCACATAGAAGGCCTGGATTGCGGCAATCGGATCGAGGTCGGGAATGCGCGCGGTCGGCAGCAGCAAGTCGCGGCTGGCGACATCGCCGGGCGCGGCCAGCAGCACGCGCGCGCCGCGTCCGCGCATCTCGTCGGCCAGCGCGATCAGGCTTGCCTGCGCCGGGCCGCGGGTGGCGAAGATCAACAGCGGGTAGCCGTCTTCGATCAGCGCCATCGGGCCGTGCTTGATCTCGGCGCCGGAGAATGCTTCGGCCTGCAGGCTCGAGGTTTCCTTGAACTTGAGCGCCGCTTCCAGCGCCAGCGGGAAGCCGATGCCGCGTCCCACCACCATGATGTTGCGGCTTGGCGCCAGCACCTCGATCGCGGCCGACCAGTCGGCCTGCGCGGCGGCGCCGAGCGACTCGGGCAGGGCGGCGATGCCGTCTTTCAGTGCGGCGTCGTTCTGCCATTCGGCCACCAGGCGCGCGCCGGCCACCAGGCTGGCGATGAAGCTCTTGGTGGCAGCCACGCTGAGCTCTTTGCCGGCGTGCAGCGGCATGGTCCATTCGGCGGCTTCGGCCAAAGGGGACGCGGCGTCGTTGACCAGCGCTACGGTGGTGGCGCCGCCGTCGCGAAAGTAGCGGATCGGCTCGACCACGTCCGGGCTCTGGCCCGATTGCGAGATCGATACCGCCAGCGTGTCGCGCACGATCAAAGGCGATTTGTACAGCGTGATAAGCGACATCGGCAGCGACGTCACCAGGCGCCCCATGCGCGCCATGATCAGGTAAGCCAGGTAGTTCGAGGCGTGGTCCGAACTGCCGCGCGCCACCGTCACCGCGCTGTGCAGCTTGGTCGCGCGCAGCTTTTCGCCCAGCGCCGCGTAGCGCGCCGTGTCCTGGGTCAGCTGGGCCGCGATGCAGTCGGCGGCGGACAAGGCTTCCTGCAACATCAGGGACGTATTGGCGCTCATGGCAGTTCTCCTTCGATATAGACAGCCTTGATCTGCAGGTCGCGGTCCAGCACCACGAAGTCGGCGTGGCAGCCCGGCGCCAGGCGCCCGCGCAGGGTTTCGCCGAGATAGTCGGCGGCATTGGTCGATACGCGCCGGCTGGCGTCCTCGATGCTCAAGCCGATCTGCACCAGGTTGCGCAGCGCCTGATCCATCGTCAGCGTGCTGCCGGCCAGGCCGCCGTCGGCCAGGCGCACCCCGCCCATGCACTTGTATACGACCTGGCGTCCCAGCATGTATTGACCGTCCGGCATGCCGGCGGCGGCGGTCGAATCGGTGACGCAAAAGAGCTTGGGGATGCAGCGCAGCGCGGCTTTGATCGCGCCCGGATGCACGTGCAGCAGGTCGGGGATGATCTCGGCGTATTCGGCATGCGCCAGCGCGGCGCCGACCATGCCGGGGTCGCGGTGGTGCAGGCCGGGCATGGCGTTGAACAGGTGCGTAAAACCGGCCGCGCCGTGTTCGAGCGCGGCCACGCCGACATCGTAGTCGCCGGTCGTGTGGCCGATCTGGACCCGGATGCCGGCATCGCTAAGGGTGCGCACCAGTTCCATGTGGCCGTCGATCTCGGGCGCCACCGTGATCAGGCGCATCGGCGCTTGCGCCCCATAGCGCTTGACTTCGTCCAGGCTGGCTTCACGCGCGAACGGCGGCTGGGCCCCCAGTTTGCCCGAATTGATGTACGGGCCTTCCAGGTGCACGCCGAGGATGCGCGCCTCGCCCTTGCCGCGTGCGCCGCAGGCAGCGCCGATGCTGGTGAGGGCGCGCTCGATGTCTTCCGGCGGCGCGGTCATGGTCGTGGCCAGGAGGCTGGTGGTGCCGTGTTTTGCGTGCAGCGCGGCGATCGCGTGCGGGGCGTCGCCGCCTTCCATCATGTCGCGCCCGGCGCCGCCGTGCACGTGCAGGTCGATGAAGCCGGGCAGGATGTAGTCGTCGCCGTTGACGCTGGGGTCGGCGCGCACGCCGTCGACGCTGATCACGCGCGCGCCGAAGCGCAGTGCGCCGCGCACCCAGCCGCCGGGCGTGAGGATGTTGCCGCTGATGGGGTGGGATTGGGATGAACTCATGCGCTGCATTCCTCGCGGGTAGGGTGAAGGTCGAGATGGGCGGCGATCATGCGCAGCGCGCCTTGCGCCGAGTCGCCATGCGCAGGACTGCAGCGCGCCAGGGTATCGGCCGGCAGGTGCGCGCGCAGCGTGTCGCCCAGGCCGCCGCACAGGGCCAGCGGCAGTGCGCCGTCGGGGTCGAGCGCGCGCGCGATCTCGGCTGCTTCGCGGCCCGCGTGTTGGAGGATGGCGCGCGCGGTGGCGTCGCTGCCGCCATGCGCCACCACGAAGCGCGCCAGGCTGGCGTATTCGGTCTGGCCGGCTTGGCCGAGCCAGACCTGGAGCGCATCGCGGTTGCCGCCGCAGGCGTCGATCACCTCGTGCGCGAACGGGCCGCCTTCGACGCGCCCGTCCAGCACGTGCTGGATGTGGTTCAGCGCACGCAGGCCCATCCAGGCGCCGCTGGCTTCGTCGCCGGCCGGGAAGCCCCAGCCGCCGACTTCGATGCGGCGGCCATCGGCCAGCATGACTTCGCCCACGCTGCCGGTGCCGATGGCGACGATGGCGCCGGGGCGCCCGGCATGTGCGCCCATCAGGGTGGTGAAGGCGTCGGTGTCGAGCACGCAGGCGCCGTAGCCGGGATTGGCGGCGCGAAAAGCGGCGGCCCAATCCTTGTTGTGCACCCCGGCCAGGCCGAGACCGATGGCGCAGGCGTGCATCGGGATCTTGTCGATGCCGATCGCGGCGAAGGCTTCCAGTACGGCGCGGTTGACCGTGTTCCAGGACCGCTCGACGCCATGGCGCAGCGCGGACGGGCCGCCGAGGGCATGCGCCAGTTCGGCGCCGTCGCGCCGCGCCAGGCGCACGCGGGTCTTGGTGCCGCCGCCGTCAACGCCGATGAGATAGTCGATCATGGTGAAAAATGAAATGGGTCGGTAGGGTCAGCGCACTATAGGCAGGGTGGTAGTTGAAGTCAACAGGTATTTAATTGGTATGGTTTTTGGTGGAATTGGTATGGTCGGCGCCCCACGATCGATTACCTGGCAGGTAATCGCCGGCCGCGCGCGCCGTTGAGAAAATGGCCCCGTCATCTCGACAACGTTCAACCAACCACGCAGGACACCATGCTGGGCAACGAAGCGGCGCTGCGCATGATGCGCTGGTTCCTCGGCCTGCCGGCGCATGCGCCAATCGCGCACCACGGCTCGCTCAATGTGCTGGCGCTGATGCTCGATCCGGGCGGCTTGCGGCCCTGCCTGGCCAATTGGGAAGCGGTCGGCACCGACCTGCCGGGGGGGCAGCGCGAAGCGACGGGCGACGGCCCGGCCAGCGAGTCGGGCCAGCTGCTGGCCACCATGCCGGACGCGCAGGGCGAGCGCGCGGCGCTGCCGTTCCTGCCGGTCACACTGCGCAAGGACCGGCTCGAACTGAACCTGTTTACCAGCATCACCACGCTCGGCACGCTGCACGACGTGACGCTGCATGAGCTGCGCCTGGAATCGTTCTTCCCGGCCGACGAGGCCAGCCGCGAGTGGTTCGAGGCGCCGGCCCGGCAAAGGGCCTGACAAACCGGTAGCGTAAGTGCTATCGTTGGCAGCTCGTACGCCCGCGCACCGCCGGCGTCACCACCGAACATAACATGCACAACGCATCACCGCAGGGCCAGGAGCAGCACGGCACGCATCCCGACCAGGACCACAAGCTCGATTTCGCCGCCGGCGGCGGCGACATGGGCGCGCTGCTGCGCGCCTTCGACTGGAGCGCGACGCCGCTGGGCAGCCTGGCCGGCTGGCCGCAGTCGCTGCGCACCGCGGTGAGCATCCTGCTCGGCGCGCGCCATCCGATGTATGTGGCCTGGGGGCCGCAGCTGCACCTGCTGTACAACGACGGCTACCGCGAACTGCTGGGCGCGCGCGCCGCGCATCCCGAGCGCATCCTGGGGCAACCGTTCCGGCAGGTGTGGGCCGAAGTCTGGGACCAGGTGCGTCCGGCGCTCGACGACGCCATGCGCGGCTTGCCGACCTACGCCGAAGACCGCGCCTTCACGGTCGAGCGCAACGGCTACCCCGAGATCATGTACGCCACCTATTCGTCGAGCCCGATCCGCGACGAGTCGGGCGCGGTGGCCGGCGTGTTCTGCGTCTGTTCCGAAACCACCGCCAAGGTGGTGTCGCAGCGCGAGCGCGATGGCGCGCTGGCCGAACTGGCGACCAGCAACGAAAAGCTGTCGCTGGCCGCCGACGCCGCCGAATTCGGCCTGTTCGACCACGCGCTGCCGCGCCACGCGATCACCTGGAACGCGCGCGCCCGCGAGCACTTCGGCATGCCGGAAGAAGGGCCGGTGACGAGCGAGATGATCGAGCGCGCGCTGCATCCGGACGACCGCGCGCGCGTGCTCGAAGGGGTGCGCGCGCTACTGGCAGCGCAGGGCGATGGCCGTTACCAGGACGAGTACCGCATCGTCGGGCTGGAAGATGGGCGCGAGCGCTGGATCCTGGCGCGCGGGCGCGTGCTGCCGGGCGTTGACGGCCGGCCGGCGCGCCTGGTCGGCACCACCATGGACATCAGCGCGCGCAAAGGCGCGGAAGTGAGCGCCCGCGCCAGCGCCGCCGCAGCGCTGGCGGCGGCCGAGGCCAACGCCAAGTTCCGCACCTTCTTCGATCAGGGCACCCACTTCGCGGCCCTGATGACGGCGGACGGCGCGGTGGTCGAGATCAACCAGATTGCGCTCGACAGCGGCGGCTACCGGCGCGACCAGATCGTCGGGCGCCGCTTCTGGGACTGCGGCTGGTTCAGCCCCGAGCCCGAACTGGCGGCCTTGATCCGCACCGCTGCAAGCGAAGCGGCGGGCGGCGCCATCGTGCGCCGCGAAATCCCGTACTTCATCGCCGACGGCAGCCGCCGTTTCGCCGCCATCGTGCTGGCCCCGGTGAGCGGCGCCGACGGCAGAGTGCCGTTCATCGCCGCCACCGGCGCCGACATCACCGAACGGCGCCAGGGCGAAGCGCATCTGCGCCTGCTCGACGCGATCGGCGAGGCGACCCGGGTGGCGCACGACCCCGGCGCCATCATGAGCGAGGCCACGCGCCTGCTGGGCCAGCAGATGGATGTCACGCGCGTGGCCTACGCCGACCTGGAAGACGACAACGACCGCTTCACCATCCGCCACGACTGGACCGCGCCGGGTGCGGCCAGCACGGTGGGCGTGTATTCGCTCGATCTGTTCGGCTCGCGCGCGCGCGAAGACATGCGCCACGGCCGCACGCTGCTGCTGCACGACGTCGACGCCGAACTCGATGACGCCGACGGCGCCGCCATGTTCAACCACATCGGCGTGAAAGCCATCGTCTGCTGCCCGCTGGTGAAAGGCGGGCGGCTGGTGGCGATGATGGCGGTGCACCAGGACACGCCGCGCCACTGGAGCGACGGCGAGGTGGCGCTGGTCGAAGCCGTGGTCGAGCGCTGCTGGGCCCACATCGAGCGCGTGCGCGGAGCCGAGGCGCTGCGCGCGGCCGACCGCCGCAAGTCCGAATTCCTGGCCACGCTGGCGCACGAGCTGCGCAACCCGCTGGCGCCGATCCGCAACGGCCTGGAACTGATGCGCATGGGCGCCGCCGCCGGACGCACCCCCAACCCGGCGCTGGCCGACAATGTGCGCGCCATGATGGAGCGCCAGGTGAACCACATGGTCCACCTGGTCAACGACCTGCTCGACATCGCGCGCGTCTCGAGCGGCAAGCTGGTATTGCAGACGCGCCGGGTCGATCTGCGCGAGGCCATCGCCACCGCGCTCGAAACCAGCCGTCCGCTGATCGACGCCAATGGCCACCGGCTCGAGGTGACCGTACCTGACGCGCCGTTGCTGATCGACGCCGACCCGGTGCGCATCAGCCAGGTGGTCAGCAACCTGTTGTCGAATGCGGCCAAGTACACCCCGCACGGCGGGCGCATCGCGCTTGACGTGCGCCCAGGCGCCGACGTGGTGGAAGTCACGGTGGCCGACAACGGCATCGGCATCGACGCCGCATCGCTGGGCGCGGTGTTCGAGATGTTCACCCAGGTCGGGCACAGCATCGAGCGCGCCAACGGCGGCCTCGGGATCGGCCTGTCGCTGGTGCGGCGCCTGGTCGAACTGCACGGCGGCAGCGTGCGCGCCGACAGCGCCGGCGCGGGGCAGGGCAGCACATTCACGGTATGGTTGCCGCTGGCGATCGCGACGCCGGACCTCGACAGCGGCGCCGGGCGCGCCGCTGCGGTAGAAGCACAGGGCGGGCCGGGGCGGCGCCTGCGGGTGCTGGTCGCTGACGATAACGTCGATGCCGCGCACACGCTGGCCGCGCTGCTCGACCTGGCGGGGCACGAGACGCGCGTCGCGCACGACGGCGTGGCTGCATTGGCGCTGGCGGCGCAGTTCGATCCGCAACTGGTGTTCCTCGACATCGGCATGCCGCGCATGGACGGCTACGAGACGGCGCGCCGCCTGCGCGCGTCAGCGCAGCTGGGCGGCGCGCTGCTGGTGGCGCTGACCGGCTGGGGCGCCGAAGAAGACCGGGCCCGTTCGCGCGCGGCCGGGTTCGACCGCCACCTGCTCAAGCCGGCGCCGCCGGCCGAGGTCGAGGCGGTGCTGGCCGAGGCCATGGCGCGGCCCTAGCTGCCGAATCGGCAAGCTTTTGGCAGGGTGACAAGCGATCACCCGCTGCATGTGGTTCGACCACAACAGCCTCGGCGCCGATACGCCCCCTACGCGCCCCGCGGCGGCGCGCACGCGGACCCGCCGATGGTGTTGCCGCGTGGCAGGGTGTCATAATGGCGGGATCGTCATAGGAGAATTTTCCAGTGAATCGCCAACCGGACCTGCAGGCATTGCCGGTCCTCGCGCGCGCTGCATGCGCGCAACAGCCACGCAGCATGACCAGGCACGGATCGCCGATCCGGGCCGGCCTGCGCACGCTGTTGGTGGCTGGCGCAGTGGCGTTGGCTGGCGCGCCGGCGCTGGCCGCACCCTCGACCTTCGGCCCGCTGATCGGCAGCGCGCTGCTGTGCCGCAGCCAGCTCGACAACGCCTACTTCTACCGGTACCTGACCCAGGCCTTCGGCCCATCCTACAAGCGCGAAGGCGGTGCTTACTGGTTCCGTACCGACGCCACGCTGTGGGGCGCGCAGGTCAAAGAAGTGATGGTCAGCGACGACAGCAGCGAACTGACCTTCATCGCCGCCCTCACCGAGAGCAAACCCGAGGAGCTGGAAAAAGCGGTGCACGAGGCGGCCGGCACGGCGTTCCGGGCGGTGGACGCGTCGCGCTACCCTTTGCGCAAGTCCAACCCCGGCAGCACGATCGCGTACGCCAAGGACAAAAGCAAAATATACTGCGCAAAGTTCAAACCGCAGCCGGGCCCGCGTTAGGGTGCGGCCACCTGCGCAATCATTGGCGCGATGACCCCATGTACAACCACTATTTTCAGCTCAAGGCTGCTCCGTTCTCGATCGCGCCCGACCCGCGCTACCTGTTCATGAGCGAACGGCACCGCGAGGCGCTGGCGCATCTGCTGTACGGGATCGGCAGCGGCGGCGGCTTCGTGCTGCTCACCGGCGAGATCGGCGCCGGCAAGACCACCGTGTGCCGCTGCTTCATCGAGCAGGTGCCCGAGAACTGCCGCCTGGCGTATATCTTCAACCCCAAGCTGACGGTGGAAGAATTGCTGCTCACGGTGTGCGACGAGTTGCACATCGAGCTGCCCCCGGCCGGCGCGGCGCCGTTCGGGGTCAAGGGCTACGTCGACGCCATCAACCGCTACCTGCTGGCGTCGCACGCGCAGGGCCTGAACAACGTCCTGGTGATCGACGAGGCGCAGAACCTGTCGCCCGAGGTGCTCGAGCAACTGCGGCTGCTCACCAATCTCGAGACCAGCGAACGCAAGCTGCTGCAGATCATCCTGATCGGCCAGCCCGAACTGCGCACCATGCTGGCCCGGCCCGAGCTGGAACAGCTGGCGCAGCGCGTGATCGCGCGCTACCACCTCGGACCATTATCCGAACCGGAAACCGGCGCCTATATCGGCCACCGGCTGGCGGTGTCGGGCGCGGTCGGCACGCCGTTCGCGCCGGCTCTGGTGCCGCTGGTGCAGCGCCTGACGCATGGCGTCCCGCGCCGCATCAACCTGCTGTGCGACCGCGCGCTGCTGGGCGCCTATGTCGAGAACAGCGCCCAGGTGACGCGCCCGATTTTGCTGCGCGCGGCCGACGAAGTGTTTGCAGGCGAGCCGGCGGCGCGTAAGCCCAACGCGCGCTGGCCGTTGCTGGCAGGTGGGGTGCTGGCCGGGGTGGCGCTCAGTGCCGCGGCGGCGTGGCAGATCATGCCGCATGGAGGCGCGCCGCATGTTGCGGTCAAGACGACGGCGCTTGCAGCACCGGCTGCAGTACCAGTTGCAAGCGCGGTCAAGGCCATCGCGCCTGCCGCCGGCAAGGCTGGCGGGCAGGTGCCGACCGGGGCCAGCGAGCAGGCGGCGTTGCGCCGGCTGGCCGCCTTGTGGGGTGCTGACTTTGCCAGCCTGGCCGGTCTTGATGCGCGCGCCGTGTGCGAATCGGCGTTGCGCGCCAACCTGCGCTGCTACAGCGGACGTGGTGGATTGTACGAACTGCGCCTGCTCGACCGCCCGGCGGTGGTGACGCTGCACGACGGCGCGCGCAGCGGTTACGCGCTGCTGGTCGCGATCGACGCCGACAGCGTGACGCTGGAAACCGACGGCACACGCCAGCGGGTCGGCATCGCCGCGTTCGTGGCCCGTTTCGGCGGCGAGTTCACCACCCTTTGGCGCGGTCCGCGTGCGTTTCGCGAGATGGTGGCGCAGGGCGACCGCGGGGCCGACGTCGATTGGCTGGCGCAGCGCCTGGCCGGCCTGGCGTCCAGCACCGCGCCGGCGCTCGACACGCCATTCGACGCGCGCCTGAAGGAAGCCTTGCGCGCCTTCCAGGCGGCGCAGGGCCTGAAAGCGGACGGCGTGGCCGGACCGCACACCTATATGCGTCTCAACCAGTTGTCCGGTGTGGCGGAACCGCGCCTGCTGGCCGCCAATGGGACGGGAAGCTGATATGTCGTACATTCTCGAAGCCTTGAAGAAGGCCCAGGCCGAGCGCCAGCTGGGCAACGCGCCGACCATCCATGCGCCGGCGCCGTCGTATGCGGCGCCGCCGGCCGCCCACGGCGCGGGGCGGCGCTATGTGATTGCAGGCGTCGGCGCCGGGGTGCTGGTGGTGGCGCTGGCGTTGTTATGGATGCGCCAGGGTGGGGCAGGAATGACGCGAGCACCGGCGCTTGTCGCGCAGGCGCCTGCCGCCGTGGTCCCGGCGCCGCCCGTCGTTGTGCCGGCGCCGCCCGCCGTTGTGCCTGCGGCGCCGGCGGTTGTGGCGCCGGCGCCTGTTGCCGCACCTGCGCCAGTGGCGCCGCCCGTGAAGGAGCGTGCGCCTGCAAAACCGGCTGCTGCGCCGCAGGCTGCAGCAGTCCCGGCGTCCGCGCGGCCGGCGCTGCGCGAGACGCCGCCGCCGGTCGCATCCACGCCCGCGCCGGCTGCAACAGCGCTCGCCGCGCCGGCGCCTGACGAAACCATCCGCACCCTGCAGCAGCTGCCCGAGGCGATCCAGCGCGAGATCCCGAAGGTGGCCTTTGGCGGCTACATCTATTCGCCCGATCCGGCCGAGCGCCTGTTGCTGGTCGATAAAATGCTGCGCCGCGAAGGCGAAGAAGTGGCGCCGGGCCTGGTGCTCGAGCGCTTGCTGCCGAAGGCGGCTGTCATGAATTACCGGGGAACCCGTTACCGTGTCGCATACTGAAGTCGCAGGTCAAGTCGTGAAAAAAGATATTGGGCAAGTGCTGGCCGTGGTCGGCTGGTCGGGCAGCGGCAAGACCACGCTGCTGGAGCAACTGGTGGCGCGCCTGGCCGGGGCCGGGCTGCGCGTGAACATCGTCAAGCATAGCCACCATGACATCGAGCTCGAGCCGCCGCGCAAGGACAGCGCGCGCCTGCGCCTGGCCGGGGCGGCCGAGGTGATGATCGCCTCGCCCTACCGGATCGCCATCATGCGCGAGTTGCGCGGCGAAGCCGAGCCGTCGCTGGCCGAGCACTTGCAGCGCCTGTCGCCGGCCGACCTGACGCTGGTCGAAGGTTATAAATGGGAAGCGCTGCCCAAGCTCGAGGTGTATCGCCCGGAGGTGGGCAAACCGCCGCTGTACCCGGACGACAGCGCGATCGTCGGCGTGGTGTCGGACGTGGCCCGTCCTGACGACGTGGCCGCTGGCGTGGCCTGGCTCGACCTGAACGATGCGCAAGGGGTGATCGACTGGCTGCACGGATGGTTGCGCAACAAGCCTCAAGTTCCGGTTGGCGCCGCCGTTAACAAGTGATCAGCCTTGTCAGGAGACCACGATGGATGTCACGAATATCGCCAAACTCGCCACCAGCATGGCGGAAACCGGCAACCGCCAGGAAGTCGGCCTGGCCGTCTTGAAGAAAGCCCAGGATATCCAGATGGCGTCGGCGACCCAGTTGATCGAATCGCTACCGGCGCCACAGGCGCCGAACCTGCCGGCGCATCTGGGTAATACCATCAATACGAAAGCTTGAATTCGAAGCTTGAATTCAAAGCTTGAATTCGAAACCTAAATTCGAAGCCCAAGTTCGCGGCCGTACGGCGAGCGTCGCTGCCAGGCGTCAGCGTAAAGCAGTATCGCGACGCCTTTGCGATCAATGAAACGCGCGCAGTATGCGCTCTTCGCCGGTGCGGTCCATGAAACGGTCATTGGCGACGCGGGTGGCGGCCATCATGCGTTCGAGCTGGGCGTCTTCGAAACGGGCCAGTTCTTCATTCGCCGCTTCCAGCGCCAGCGACAGCTTGGCGCGTGCGCCCTGGTACATCGCGCTCGAGTATTGATCGGTGTTCTTGAGTAGTTCTTCCGCGTTTTCAATGACGAGGCGCAGGTCGCCGATCAGCTGTTCCTGCGATTGAACCTGGTGTTCCGGGGTTTGCATTGCTTTCACCTCTAAGCCGTTAGATGACGTCTTAAAATATAAACAAGGAAGCCCCGCTCTGTTTGTTAGTGCGCAAACATAAGCCGCCGCTTTTCAGGGCGCGGCGGGCGGGTATTCTCGACCAGTTTGCGTACCGACTTACTGGACGCTGATCCGGATGTCGCCCACCGTCACGGTCTGGCCACTACGGATCTTGGCGGTCTTGCGAAGCTCCTGCTTACCATCGACCGACACCACGCCGCTGGCGACCATGTTCTTGCCGGCGCCGCCGCTATCGACCAGCCCGACCAGTTTCACCAACTGATTGAGCTCGACGAATTCTGATGTCAAATCGAAAACTATTTTTTGCATTCTATCCTCGGGATGGTGAAGGCGGCGTACGATACACGAGGCCGCTTGACGGACGGGCGCCGCAGGGGCGCGCGCCCGGGTAATACGCAGCCAGATCGCCCCTGGTCAGACGGCCGGATCGGCGATCCGGCGCCCGGCATCACACCGGATCGGGCCGGGTCATGTCGATCGGGACGATCCACTGCTCGAACTGCTGCTCGTCGACAAAACCGCTCTGCAGGGCCGCCTGGCGCAAGGTCAGGCCGTCTTGCGAGGCCTTCTTGGCAATCTGCGCGGCGCGATCATACCCGATGTGCGGCGCCAGTGCGGTCACCAGCATCAGCGATTGCTCCATCAGCTCGCCGATGCGGGCGCGGTTCGGCTCGATGCCCTTGGCGCAGTGCAGGTCGAACGAGCGCATGCCGTCGGCCAGCAGGCGCGCGCTTTGCAGGAAGTTATGCGCGATCATCGGCTTGAACACGTTCAGCTCGAAGTTGCCCTGCGAGCCGCCCACGGTAATCGCAACGTCGTTGCCGAATACCTGGCAGCACAGCATCGTCAGCGCTTCGCACTGGGTCGGATTGACCTTGCCCGGCATGATCGAGCTGCCCGGTTCGTTCTCGGGGATGGTGATTTCGCCCAGGCCCGAGCGCGGGCCGGACGCCATCCAGCGCACATCGTTGGCGATCTTCATCAGTGCCGTGGCCAGGGTCTTGAAGGCGCCGTGCGCCGCGACCATGGCGTCGTGCCCGGCCAGCGCCATGAATTTATTCGGTGCGGTCTTGAACGACAGGCCGGTGCGCGAACCTAGCTCGGCCGCGATGCGCGGGGCGAATTCGGGGTGCGCGTTCAGGCCGGTGCCGACCGCGGTGCCACCGGCCGCCAGCAGCAGCAGGCCGGGCAGGCAAGCGCGGATCGCCTGCTCCGAATATTCGAGCTGGGCCACATAGCCCGAAAATTCCTGGCCCAGCGTCAGCGGTGTTGCATCCTGCAGGTGGGTGCGGCCGATCTTGACGATCGGCTCGAAGTCGCGCGACTTGATGGTGAGCGTGGCGCGCAGTTGGGCCAGCGCCGGCAGCACGTCCTTGGCCACTGCCCATGCAGCGGCCACGTGCATGGCGGTGGGGAAGATGTCGTTCGACGACTGGCCCATGTTGACATCGTCGTTCGGGTGCAGCAGCCGGCCTTCGCCGCGCTCGCCGCCGAGCAGTTCCGAGCCGCGATTGGCCAGCACCTCGTTCATGTTCATATTGCTTTGCGTGCCCGAGCCGGTCTGCCACACGGCGAGCGGAAATTCGCCGGGGTGGCGGCCGTCCAGCACTTCGTCGGCGGCGCGGATGATGGCGTCGGCCTTGTTGGATGGCAGCTTGCCGAGCGAGCGGTTGACCGCGGCGGCGGCGCGCTTGACCTGGGCCAGCGCCGCAACCAGTTCCGGCGCCATGCGCTCGCTCGAAATGTGGAAGTGGTGCAGGGAGCGCTGGGTTTGCGCACCCCACAGATTGCCGGCCGGGACCTCGATCGGTCCGAAGCTGTCCTTCTCAATCCTGTTTTCCATGATTGGATCCTGTGTGTGAAAGCGAAAGTCGAAAGCCAAAGGTGACGCCGAAGGTGCTGCCTGTGATTAAAGAGTTTATCGCAATGTCCGTTAATGACGCTCGGGCTACTCTCTTTCGTCTTCGTCTCGTCTTTGTATCGTCTTCACTATGGCAGGTCGCTTCACTTCATTCATTCCCTGCGCGCTGCTGGCTGGCGCGCTCGGCACAGCCCACGCGGCCGAGCTGGGCGAGGCGCGCGTTGCGTCCTTCATCGGCCAGCCGCTGGTTGCCGACATCGAGCTGACCACGCTGGACGCACCGGCCACGCCGGTGGGGGCGCGGCTGGCGCATCCGAACGTTTATCGTGGCGGCAATATTGGCATGCCGCATGTGCTGTCGACCCTGACCATGACTGTGATGCGCAAGGGTGATCGCCAGTTCCTGCACGTGACGTCGCTGGCCCCGGTTGAATCAAGCCACCTGCACTTGTATCTCGAACTGCTCGACGGCGCTCAGCGCAACGTGCGCCTGGTAACCTTGACGCTGGCACCGGATCCGCATCCGGCGCCGAACCCGGCGCCAGTCATTGCGCCAGCGCCGCAAACGGTTGCGGCGCCGCCCGTGGAAGCGCCAAGACCGGGCGCGCCGGTCGCGCTGGCGCCGAAACCGAAGCCGGCCCCGCGCCCGGTCATGGCGCAACCAACGAAGCCCGAGCCGACTCCAGCACCGAAGGCAGCGCCGAAGCCGAAAGTGACTTTGCCCGCATTGCCGATCGCCGCGCCTGCCGTCGCTACCTGCGCGCCCGGCCCGGCCGGCCAGCCTTCGCTATGCGCCGCGCTCGACGTCAAGAATGCGCAGCTGCGCCAGCAGATCGGCGCGCTGGAAGACAAGGTGCGGGTGTTGCAAGTGGCGATGGGCGCCAAGCCGTCCGAGGTGAGTGCGTCGCTGCCTGCACCCAAGGCGCATCCGATCCGCAAGAAGCCGGCGCCGCCCCCGCAAGAGCCGCCCCACGACGACCTGCCATGGGGCCCGATCGGCGCCGCTGCGGCGGCACTGCTGGCGCTGGCCGGGGGGCTACTGTTGCTGCTGCGGCGGCGCCGAAACAAGGGCGCCTTGCGCCCGGTCGGCGAGCCGCGCATACCCGTGATGGATCGCCTGCGCCGGCGCTTCGCCCGCAACAAGGCAACGCCGCCGACGGTCGAGCCACGCCTGGAAGAGGACGCACACAAGTTGTCTACACAAGATCGGTAATTACGCTATACTCACCCCGTGGTCGTCGAGATCACGACGGCGCAGGGTCTGCCGCAGCCACCACCGATTGCGTGGCGCGACCAGCAGACAACCGTTGAAGAAACGCCTGTGTCCGGAAGCAGTCTGTGTGCCTACAGTGGCAACAGACGCCGGAAGCAACCGGCAAGAGGCGACGCCAGGAGATACCTGGGGTTCGCTCTCTCCCAATTCCGCGATCGAGCCCATGGCTCGGTGGCAAGCAAAGCGCCTTCGGGCGCTTTTTCTTTTGGCGAATACGTATTGCGGCGGCGCGCAGCTGCGAGCGGGCAAAACAAAAGGCGCCCGTGGGCGCCTTGATAATGGATTGCTGTGACGGCTCAGTGCGCGTGCAGCGCGCGGTCGAGCTGGCCGTTCCACGGCTCGGTCACGTCGCGGATCGCGCGGTCGTTGGCCATCAGCTGCTTGAGCAGGTCGATCTTGCGCAGGCGCTTGGCGCCGTCCAGTGCCGGCACGCCAGCGGCGGCGGAACGCGCTTCCACCTTGGCTTCAAGGTTCAGCTCATCGAAATCGCTCCAGTTGCCGGCCTTGGCGGCCTGCGCCATCTGACCCGTCAGGCCAGCCAGGTTTTCGTACATCGCGAGGACTTCGTTTGCGTTCATGTTAATACCATGTCAATAAAACAGTGGCCGGATTACCGGGTGTCTGAATCATTTACGGATGGGGTCGGCAGAACTTTAGGGTTTTTTCAAAAAAAGTTCAAAATATTTGGCGCTGTCACCGTTGTGTGTTGAATCGACTGAACTGCCGAGTATCCGGATGGTCTGACAAGTATCGAGACCAGATGGAGCGGTGATGAAAACGGCAGCCTTCAAACGCTGGTCGGCGCAGTTGCCGCACTTGAGCAGACAGCAACGGGCGCACTTGCTGGCGCTGATCCAGCCGGCGGTCAGCCTCGACCGCGTCTGCACGTTGATCAACGCTACCCGCGCTGCTTCCTGCGATTGTGCGCATTGCGGCGCCGCCAGGTGCTACCGGCATGGCATTCACCGTGGGCTGCAGCGCTATCGCTGCCGCGCCTGCGGCAAGACCTTTACGGCACTGACCGGCACGCCGCTGGCCGGGTTGCGGCATCGCTCGAAGTGGCTCGATTACCTTGGCAAGATGCTCGATTCAACCTCGGTCCGCGCCGGCGCCAAGGCAGTCGGCGTGCACCGCAACACCAGCTTTCGCTGGCGCCACCGCTTCCTTCACCTTGGCAAGCATGATCGACCCGACGCCTTGCGCGGGATCGCCGAGGCCGATGAGTTGTTCCTGCTCGAGTCGCAAAAAGGCGCCCGCCAGCTGACGCGTCCGGCGCGCAAACGCGGCGGCGTCGCCGGCCGGCGCGGCATCGGCAAGGAGCATGACTGCGTGCTGGTGGCACGCGACCGCGAGGGCCGGACGTTCGATTTCGTGCCCGGGCGTGGCGCCGTCACGGCGGCGCAATTGCATCAGCACCTGCTGCCGGTGCTCGATGCCAGCGTGCTGCTGGTGACCGACAGCCACAGCGCATACCGTGCCTTCGCCCGCGAGGCCGGCATTACCCATGAAGCGGTCAACCTGCGCCAGGGCGAACGGGTGCGCGGCGCCGTCCACGTGCAGAACGTCAACGGCTATCACAGGCGCTTCCGGCAGTGGCTGGCACGTTTCAATGGCGTGGCGTCGCGCTA